>JGI20166J26741_10655559_pt1 | contig 15424 bp, 14 predicted proteins | sample TergutCu122P5_FD_26741 | JGI IMG/M metagenome (IMG submission 26741)
TATGTATGTATGTATGTATGTATGTATATGATGTGTCATTGTGTTTCCTAAGCTTATCCACAACAGCAGAAGAAATTTTTCATGCTCCAAATATTAAACAAAATACGAAGTGGACAATTATGAAGACACCAATATAAAAAGAAGAAATAACAAGTGGATATGAGCTGTACTCACAGAACAGAAACATAACTTTACGTACACATTGTTATATATATAACAGCTACAATTACAAATATCAGGACAAATTCAACAAATATTCAGGAGATGAGAAGGAACAATAATCACAATCTTTCCTTCTGGCCCATGTTGATTCCAAGGTAAATAATACTTAAATTAACAGAACAAACATGATGGGCTTCAACCATACATTAACAAGAAGTAGCTTATTTTATTAAGTGCAGTTCTGTGCGGTATGTGGTATATTACAAGCACTTTCCTATTAATATCCTTAAGAAAAAATGAGTTACATGGTCTGAAACATGTACTTGTTAATGACATACAGATGGAAAGCACACACGTTTCTTGCAGACAGAGCTGAACAGATATAACAAAATGTATGCACAGCTAATAAACAAAGTATAAAAACTACACACAATTAATGTGCAACATGATAAAATTTACGGTAGAGTTCAGGACCCAGCTTTGCAGTTCCCTAAAAAATGTAAGCCAGACTTACCTAATTCACACTTCCCCCACATTTTCCCAGCTTCTACAACTGCAGAAGCTGGGTCCCAGACTATATGATGACCCAGTCCTTAAAGGGCATTAAAATAACAACTATTTTTCAGTAAATCAACATTCTAATGGTTGCTCATGTGCAGCAACTTAAGTACCTTCTTATATATGACATGTGTAAACATGTAAATAAAAGCAAACTACGGCAACTGGGGACACTGAAGTGCTTAACTTTAAAATAGTAACACCAATATTAACATTCTGTTCTTCTTGGTTATGATGTCATGTTACTGTACAAGTTTTTTCTGACCATTTCGAGACACTGTGGTGGCCTTATCTTCAGAGTCAAAATGTCCAACCACTTAAAGATAAGACCAATACACTGCCTCACAATGCTCAGAATGGATTACCCAATGATGTGTTTTTATAGACAATAAGATTGAATTCCTCAGGTACACAGCTGCAAAAACCTGAAAACTTGCACTACAAAAATGGACTGTTCCTTTGAGGATCAAATCAAAGATGCAGTAATGCTTAACTGTCTTCACAGGTACAAACTTCATTTCATGCTTTGTACCCACAATATGTGGGCTGGGATAGCTCACTCAGTACAGTGACTTGCTACCACCTGGATGGTCCAAGGATCAAATCCCGGTGGAGACAAAACTTTCTGCACCAATCCAGACCAACCCTGGGGCCCACCATCACCCAATACAATGGGTACAGGGTTATTCCTGACAGAAAAACTGAGAGGGCATGGCATTGACCACCCACCCTCATCTAATGGCCATTTGTCCCTCTGGGCCTAATGGCTTGTCCTAGGGTGAAATTAACCTTTTTCATCACCCATACTATAAAAGAAAAGAGAATATTTAAAGGAATACATATATACCCAACAAATGGAATTGAAAGTATGAGTGAAATTTTTCTGCTGAATAAGTTCACAAAGCAAACATAATTACTTCCTATCCCATACAAATAACTCATGTATTCTCACTTTATTAAATTCCAGACTATCCTTCATTATCTCAGCTTGACTGTGAATGTCCAGTCTCATCATAACATGCTGTACTGAAAATTTATTAGACACATAAAACACATCAACTGTGATTTCAAACACAAAATTAAATTTTGACAAAGTAAAATTTACATATTCAGAAAAGGTTGTAATTTTTACCATACTATAATTGTCAAAAAAATTAAGCAAGTTTAGCAGTGTTGATTTCTGTCTTCTATCACCACACATTTCAGCATAATTCTCGTTTTCAAAATAAATTAAGAAATTTCATCCTTTAATCTTAAGTGTAAAAAAAACCCACTGGTTGTGTGGTAAAGGTAAAACAATCCCATTACAGGCCTGGATTGGCCCAGAGGGTTCCCAGATTTCATGACAATGGCACAGGATGGTGGTAAGGTTGTCAGCCTTATGCACCGGCCGCCTTTACCCCCAGGAAATACACCTGGTACTCATTTGTGTTAGAGGCTGAGTCGACCCCAGGGCCATAGTGCAACAGAAGGATTATGTCACTGAAAAATTCCAATGACACCATCGGGAATTGAACCCATGACCTGCCGGTTTGTAGCATAGTGCCTTAACAACTACACCACCGCGTGCCCTGGTTGTGCGGACACATATTATTTTGTAAGTATTTTCATGTAAAATATTCTTCAAAACTAAATTTAGTAGCATAGCTGGCATTTCAGCAAAATCCCCACTGCACTGTAGCATGGATGCATCAGTAACATACGTGTATACTTCATATCGCTCATTGAATGCAACAGTGGCATAAATAAAAATTTACCCACTTAGAGTAAATGCTACAAATAAAATAACTACATACAAAAATACTGGCACAATTCTAAGTTGACACCCTGCTAGATGACGATAGTGTCATTACTGCATGTTGAGATTTAGTACTGTTTTGTTCATCAACAGCAGCATGTTTTCAATGTGCCTCTGACTTTGAAGGTGAAGGAAGAGCTATGGAATCCTTGTTTAATACTGGCACTTCTTGATTTAGGCCACTTTTCACTATTCCCTCATTACTTTTAACACATACCCTTCACTGACTTCAATGCTGGAAATTATTATGTTCAGGTATTATTTCAAGTTAAGCCATTTATGTATTAAGATCTGAATTATATGTGACACTCATTGCTTGATTTGCTGTTCACACATTTATCCCTCACAATCTTACCTACTTTTAAGTAAACAGTCATTAGTGTAGTATGAAAAAATACAACCTTCGGCATTCTCAACTTCCATATTTAAACTTAAATGAAAAACATAATGCCTTAGCTTCTGGTTTTTAAATAATACTACAAAAACACTGCCCTGTATTGCTAGTTTTTGGCAATTTGGATAATTAGAAACAACCAAACTTAGGTTTTTCCTTGTTTTGTTACATCTAATTGAACCAACTGTTGACACGATTTTAGGCTACAGAAAAATGATCTGGTCAGTTTTTGATACTTCAAAGTCCAGTGTGAACCTCAATGATGATGTAAATAACCAATACAATGAGACTCTTGCCCTAAACCCTGGAACTCCAGAAGAAATTTTAGATCAAGGTTGTTAATATTACTTTTTACTATTTTACTATTTGTTTTTACTATATGTTTTATTTTATTTTAGCCCAATTTCATAATCCAACTTCAATTTGAGAACCCTCAAACCATAGAAACTCCAGTTGTTTCATATTTCTGTGGTTAAAGGGACTCCAAATTAAAGCTCTTTTATGCTGAATATGAAAATGGGCCTCATAGCAAATTAATGCTAACACATGAATAATATGTGTTTTTTCAGGTGCTACATCATCTTTGCTTGCCAGTGCTGAGGATGAAAAAATAAAGGAATGTAATGCTACTGCTTCACCAAACAAATCGGCAACTGAAACTGGTGATTCAGATGCCAACCATAATTATTCATTAAGTGATGATTCTGCTTCAGACACCACACACAACCAGAATTCTTCATTTGATAAGAATGTAGTTTGGCACAGAATGAATCACGAAACATTCCATGTTTATTTAACAGTAAGAAGTTTGTTTGATTTCAATAGAGTTTCTTTTTATAAAAATTGATTTCATTTTTAAGAATCCTGGCTGAAGTCATAAGTGAAAGTTTTGACTTGTGAATAATTGTTTGAAAATTGGTGGCATAACTCAAAATAGGGTGGGGGGGTTAATTTGGCTGAAATCTTAGTAGTGGCTTGGTGAACATGTGAAAACCATTCAAACAGAGCTGATTAACAGAAAAATACAATTAAATGCATTACTGTCACAGCACTTCCTAAGACTCAATCAGGGCATAATTTTATTTTACTCATTTCTAAAATATATAATTTTTTTACTTAAGCCACCATGCAGTCAGTGAGCAATATGCAAAAAATTTTATATTCTGATCCTTTATATTCTGGATTGTACTTAAGTTTTCAGTTCATACACAATTTTTACAGCAAAACCCCGATTTTAAGTTTGTGTGCGGACCACATAAAATGACACACAATCCAGAAACATTGTTTTGGCACTGGGCCGGGACCATGCAAAGTGTGTAAAACCACAGAAGATCCAAAATTCGGGAATGTAAAATCGGAGTTTTACATCATTATTATTATTATTATTATTATTATTATTATAATATAAGACACATTAATGAAGCAGTGTGATATCTTTCTGGCAATCACTGGAGTTAAACATTTTCATGCATAAAACAATCTCAAAGAGTGCTGTTAAGAAATGAAGACATCTAAGAAGTACTGGAACTATACCATACAGTGTAAGTAGCAACTGCTATACATTTCAATATGTATTGAAGACTGGAATGTTGGTGTTGCCCCCCCCCCCCCCAAAAAAAAAAGAAAGTGCACACGTGATCTTGTGACCATTATTCTAGCTTTGTCGGGCCAGGATAAATGCAGGCATTTCTATATACAATAAAACACAATAGAATAAAAAGAATCTAACCCATCGTAACTACACAGACAACATCAACGTTGGTGTTTTTAAACATGTCTTGATGTGTAAATCAAATTATTTCAGTATCATCATTATGACTGCAGTATTGAAAAATAACCTGAATACATGTTATTTTATTGGGGTTCACAATGGAACAACAAAGATGAAAAGATTATTAATATTATAATATCATCAGTAACCATTAAGATTTTATATATATATATATATATATTTTTTTTTTATGTAAGCTTTCAATGTGTAAAATGCATAACTAATAACTACAATAGTGTAGAAGTACATAATACTTTTAATCTTTTACTGCCTGGTGTCCTAAAACTTAAATTGGAAACAAAGAACTGTACACACTCACTCTATATACATTGTATGTCCTGACTCACTTAGTACAAGAGGTCAGACTTCTTAAGGGATAGAGGTAGGGTTCACTGAATCTGATAAAGTCCTCATTATCATATTTTATTTGTTTACATCTGAAGTAAAAAGCCTGCACTTGTCCAATTAATCAACTACCAATTGTTCGACCTCCTTCTTTCCCTTAAACACAAATCTCTTATACCAGAAACCAACAGTCACTTCACTCCAGAACTATTAATCTGTACTCTAGGTGACCTCACTATGAGCAACCTTACTTACACAGCTCGCTTACTTGAATGACAGCATCCAACCCCCTTTTGCTCAGTACAAAAATTTCTTTTATTTATTTATTTTTCGTTTTGGGTTCAAGGTTTGCTTGTGTTCAGCTACTGCCCTTCACCCCATGTTGCATTATGAGTACTTCATGTTGCCCCTGCAGTTCAGGAATTAGCTAAACAGACTATCCTTTCCTTTGTCAGCTGCACACAGGGTTTCTGACTTACAAATCTCTGGAGCAATGACCTTCCACTCTTTCATTAAAGATTTATTGAATGTACCTACATAACTGAGGGCTACCAATCATTTTACTTGATCAACAAATGTACTAAAAGTGTTTGGCTACAGAACAAATATGGTGCATGCGATAATTTGGTATGCGATTAAAACTTACAGAATTAATACACTTCAATGCAAAACATTTATAAAGCACAATATCATACTGTGTCAGAATAGTTTCATGTAGTAATTTTTACTACTTTTTCAACGGTCTGAAGTGAAGATTTATAACAGGAGCATTTTACTGTCACACTCAGAGAAAAATTTTCCTAACATTCCTGCCAAAGTTAAAATCACTTTTGGGCTTGATGTATTAAATTCTGGCTACAACAAACTGTCACAGCTCAAAAGAACCCTGAGTTCTGTGGAGTGCTTGTAACTATGTCACCATTTTTCACTACACTCTTTGCATTATCATTGCATTAGCATTATCCTCTTGTGGTGTTATTACTACACTTGTCATGGAAAGAACATTCCGATTCGTCCCCCACCCATCTGCTTAGCTACCTCCTCTCTGCAAGCCCTGCCATTTTTCACCAGTTAACATTTGCATTCTTGCTCCTCTCTTTGTACTCTCAAATTGTCATTGGCGTTATTGGCTGATGTCGATAGCATAAGGCAGTAGGGTTCCTACTTACACTCCCACAAGCTGCCTTCATTCCCTCCATGACTCAAGTATGAGTATTTATTGTAATATTCCACAATGAAAAGCATTCATGAGTGAGGACTGAACTTATGGCTTCAAAATTTTGCAAGCAATGCCTAAAAAATTGAAGTAGATTTTAAACACATCAAGCAGTTTAAAATTCTTGAGTATGATAAAACTATGTTGTAATCTTGCACCTTAGTATGTGCACTGACAAATTTCTCATAATGTACATGGTTTCTTGTTTATCATCTCTTTTGATAACACAATGTGCAGTGACATCTAGTTTATGTAGAGTAACCCTCACTATTATATTCTTATTAATTTGTGCCCACCTTTATCTCAAATGATGAGATTATTAACAGGTTACGGGTCCAGTAGCACATCCCACTGTGCTGTACATTTTCATGTCAGTTACACTGAAGAATCAAGTGTGAAGTGATGGAAATTGGACTCACATACTGAAGTGAGGTTAGAAGGTGTGATCACGCCCTCTATACTCTAGATGAATAGACTAAATGCCTTAAACTATAGTGAAATGGACATGTTACATGTATGTGCTTGTGTTCTACTGTGTTCAGTGAAGAGCAAAAAAAAAATTCTGAATGGTGACATCTGCCTGGCCTACTGTGACTGCCGTGAGTCAACATGGTCTACTTCCAATAACACAGTTAGAAGGCTTGAGCAATTATGGTTTGTGGTGTTACATGATGGAACTTTGTATAATTGATGACGATCTCTACTAGTGCATCCTAGGGGAATCCAAACCCATCCCTGAAGGTGAACCACTCACTCCAGAAATGAACAAGGATCTGCGCTGCATATTGACAATCATGATATAGCCGCACTGTGTCATCCATGTTCACAATGCTACAACATTAAAGCAGGCATGTGACAGTCTAAAACAGGTGTATTAAGACTGTGGGCTGAATAGTCGCCTAGGATTGCTGACTCAATTATTTGATGCCATTCTGATTAATTATCTAACAGATGCTTATGTGGCAGACTGTGTCAACATCTCACAACAGTTAGCAGACACATGTAGTAGGTGGGACCACTGAGGATGAGTTCTTGGCCACCCTAATATTGAGGGGTCTCCCAAAGGAATCTAAGCCACTGGAGATGGTGACTGAGAACTGTGGTTTGAAATTAATGATTCAGCTTGTAAAGGAGTGATCGCTTCAAGAAGGTGATCATTTGAGGGGGTTGATGCAGCGCTACTTGTGGGAGCAAGGAGCAGCAGCAAGGCACAGGGGAAGTGGCCATCCTGGTTCTCATTGGGAGCAGTGATCACAACAGCAGCAGTCACAGCGGAAGCAAAATGGAGCTGATTTCAAGTGCTTCAATTGCAGCAAAACCTGACAAAAGGCACCAAAATGTAGATTTAAGAATAAAAGTAAGGACTCCAGTGAGAGACAAACTAACCACATCAGTTTCAGTGGTGAAGGCTGGTCATTCCTTACTGCACTCTCTGCTACAGTGAACACAACAGACTGGTATTTAGACTCTGGAGTCTCTACCCATATGGGCATGAGAAAAGACTGGCTGGAAAACTATCATGCTATTGATTGTGAGCTAGATAAATGTGCACAGAAGCAGAAATTACATATTGCAGGGCTGGTGATGTTATGAGTTAATGGAAACAATGGCCTAAGGATATGACTGGTGTTACACGTGCACTGAACGTGTCTGCTTGTCTACTGTCAATGCCATAGCTAAGCAAGGTTTGGTTACAGTGTTTAGCAATGAAGGTTGTCGAATTTTCATGAACAAAGGATGAAGAGCTCATAGGTAAGCCCAGAGCAATGTCTACAGAAATTGGAGGTATCTACTGGTTGGATCTCAGGCACGAAACTGCAAAAGTTGCAGTAATGTCACCGGGCCTGGATCTGTTGCACAGAAGACTTGGTCACCTGGGTCAGGAAAACTTCCATTGCCTACAGGGTAAGGTGACAGGTAAGAATCTTAAAGAAGGCTTTGATCCCTGTGTTGCATACTTTAAAGGGAAGCAAAGTAGAGCTCCTTTTTGAAAGGGTAAAGCAGAGCATGCCACAAAAAAATGGAAATTGTGAATTTATATGCATGTGGACCAATTGAGCAAATGTCCTGGAGTGTCGCTCACTATTTCATGACTTCCATTGATGACTTCACAAGAAAAAACTTTTATTTTCTAAAGATAGAAGATGACGTATTTGAAAAGTTTAGGAACTCAAGCCTCTGATGGAGAAGCAGACAGGAAGCAGCATAAAAATCTTGTGATCAGGCAATGGTGTTGAATACACTACTAAAGCCTTCACTGCTTACCTATAGAAGGAAGGCATCAGACATCAAGTGACTGTGTCTATTACACCAGAAATTAATGGCATAGTCAAGAGATCTCACACAATTCAATAGAAGGCGAGAGTTACGATGCAAGAGGAAAAGTTTTGGGGTGATATATTGGGCAGAGGCAGTTAACACAGCAGCATATTTAAAGAAACTTTCACCACAAAAGGCAGTAAAGGAAGCCTGGCATGGTCGATAAATAGACGTTAATCAGCTGAGAATTTGTGACTATAAGGTGGGTGCTTGTACCCAAGAAGTACAGGAAAAAGGGGGATTCGAAGAGCAGAGAATGCATTGTTGGATATGCTGAAAATTCAAAGGCAGATCACCTAATTGCTCTTGAGAAGCCAACTACAGTCATAACTGAAGAAAACGTGAAGTTTGTTGAATGTTTTGACAGAAACACTCCCATGTTGCAGAAAAATTACAAAAAAGGGGTTATGCCATAATTGAACCCACAAGAGTTACTGTGCAGTCACAGCTTGTGCATTTAACTGCAACAAGTGAAGAACATGTAGTTGTTGAAGAGGACACTGAAAGTTCAGACAGTGTAATACACCAAGAGGAGAGAGACAAGAATCACTTCAAATCCAAATCTGAAGTTCCACCCCAAAGCTATCCTTTAAGGAGGAGAAAACCAAAGGAGTCCCCAGATCACATAGTTTACCAAACACTAATGGGTGGTGCAGAAGGGGAACCCAAGACCAGAGCTGAAACACTATCAAGAAGTGATGGGAAATTTTGGGACAGTGCAATGAAAGAGGAAATTGACTCAAAGGCAAAAAATAAGGTTTGGGTAATAGAAGATCAGCCACTTGGTAAAAATGTCATAGCAGACAAATGGGTTTTTAAATTGAAAAGAAGCTGGATTAAAAAAAAAACTGTATGCTACAAGGTCAGGTTGATAACGAAGGTATTCATTCAGTATTATGGTTTAGATTTTTATGAAACATTCTGTCCTGTATTCAGCAGTTCAAATTGTATAGTTCTGACAGCACTGGCAGCTGAACAGGGTATCTCAGAGGGACCATTGATTGCTGTATAGTTTACAGTAGAAAACAAAAGGAACTGAAGGTCTTTGTAGATGATGATTGGGCAAATGATCCCACACACAGGAAGTTGTGCACAGGATTTGTTTTCATGCTGGGTGGAGAAGTGATATCATGGGAATCAAGAAAGAAAGAGGAAAGGCAGTATTCAGCACTGAGTCTGAATATGTAACCCATGCAAAGGCAAGCAATGAAGACATTTATCTGCAGAATTTCCTGACAGAATTATTTGGAAATTTTTACTCATTTACCTTGTTTTGTTAGTCAGGGGGCTATATGACCTGCAGGAAGCAATGCCTATCACAAAATTAGTAGGCATATTGATTACAGGTTTCCACATTGTGACCAAAGTGAAAGTGAAGGACATTCCTACACAACTACAATTGTACATCATTGCAGAGAAATAAAATTAAATAGCTATGTCATAAATTTTTGAACAGAGATCCATTTCTTAAATATTAAAGTTGCTTGCATTTTTGTGAAACCAAAATGTTTCTTTGATACAACTACCCAACTACAGTAACTGCACTATTTATGAACAATGCAATTTATACACTAATGTGGACAATTCAGGATGCAAATATGCAACATTTCTGCTCATGTTTGTAATGCAATATGTAAGACTTATGCCCAACAAAAATTATTGCAATGCATGAAAATTATCTAATTTTGGAATTCATAAAATTATGGAAAATTAAGAAAATAATGTTACAAAATTTACTGTATAAATGAGCAACATATTTAATGTATATGATTTGAAGGAATCAATCAACATGTATCACAAGAAACCACACTTATTCAGTGGAACACAACACAGGTTTATTTTATTGCAATAACACTTACATGTATGTTACATGTTTCAACCTGTACTTACGCCATCCTCAGGCACATCAACACCAAAACCATACAAAGGAAGATAACCAAGCAGCCCCTTCTTACAGTCAATATTTTTAAAATGTTAAAATATAAAATGTACAATATATAAGACCAAAATAATATAAAATATATGTACAAGGTCTGACAGTAAAGATCCCAAACAATTTAAATAAATAATTTTCTCACTTACTTTGGAGCTATGGGGCTTTGACCTCTTCAAAGCACTCTCCTCCACTTTTTATACATTGCTCCCAGTGTGTCTTCCAGTTTTAGAAGCATTCCTGGAATGCCTCTCTTGGAATACTGCACAGCTCTGTCAGCGAATTTTCTTTAGTATCCTCGACAGACTCAAATCATCATTTATCAATAGGGATTTCATTGTCGTGAAGAGAAAAAAGTCTGCTGCTGCAAAGTCTGGTGAGTATGGAGGCTGTGGGATGAACATTTTCTCATGTTTTATGAGAAAATCACATTATCGGAGAGGAGGAATGTGCCAGAGCATTGGCATTATGGAACAACCATTTTTTCCCCCTTCACAAAGCAGACCTCTTTCTCCTCATTGCCTCTCTCAGCCTTTTCATCATATTCTCTCTTTGCCATCTGGCTAAGTGGTAGAACTTCATGATAAATTATGCCCTCACAATCAAAAAGCACAGTCAGCATCACTTTCACATTGGACCAAACTTGCCATGTTTGTTTGGGTCTGGGTGACATTTTCGAGACCCAATGCGAATACTGGGCTTTTGTTTCGACAACATAGCTGCATACCCAAGTTTCATCATCTGTGACAGTATTCTTTATAAAGATTTCATCAGCATTTGCACAGACAATACACTCTTTACTGACATCAACACAAGTTTTTTTTGGTCTTTCTTCAGCAGGCACAGCACAAATTTGGCTGCAACACAATGCATGCCCAAATTTTTCCATGAAAATCCCATGACACGTGGTTTTTGATATTCCAACTTCCTCTGCTACTTCACGAACAGTCAAATGACTATTGGAATGATTCACTTTCTGAACTTTTGGGATGTTTTCTTCATTTTCTGATGTTGAATGTTGTCTTGAACATTCATTGCCAACTGAAGTTCAACCATATTTGAAATGTTTGGGTGTGTGTTCTACTCATGGCTTCATCCCCAAATGCTTGTTTTAACATTCTATAAGTCTCCAAAACCGTTTTCTCTAATTTGGAACAAAATTTCACACAAACACATTGCTCTTGAAAATCATCCATTCTTAATTGATAAAAAATTTGCTAAGCAGTCAACACACGCATTCACTCTAATGCACACAGCACAGTGACTAAGCATACTAGAATGATCCGGTTTGTGGCACTTGCCTAAGAAAACTCACTGCTACACAGTGCAAACAGCAGGACCTTGTCCTGTCTTCATGTAGGCACCTTAAATCAAAAGTTCGAACAATTTACAGACTGACTTCATACAGGCTGGAACATATAGCATACACGTACAGGTAAACAACTGAATTAAAATACACCTGTGTTATGTTATTCTGAATAAGTGTAGTTGGTTTAGTGATAAACTCAATGAGATAACTCGCATAAAGAATGTATCACACTTTTATACTACTACTGGCTTTGTAAAGATCACACTGCCTTCGAAATATTAAATACCAAAACTGTAATCTACATAAGCATTTCACATTTAACATTCTGCACAGCACTAGGTTTACACCTGTAATGACTGACAGATTTATAATCTTAAGAAAAATATGTGCATGTATTATGAAGCACAAACCAATCAATATAGGCTAAAATAATATTTTATGCTGAAACAAAAAAATCAGAATATATTTACAAAAAAGGAGGATTTATAAAACTAATCATATAAGACAAATACATGAACAGTCTCTCTTCTGAACTGTAAACATTATAGTATTAAACAATTTAACTCCCACTCATGAATACAATAATTGGTTATTGTGTTAAAGTAGTTGCAAAAGGGACAAAATCAGTTTATATAGCTTAGCTACCAAGAAACCTCTGTATTACAAAGAACATTTTCTCAATCTGAGAGGGGTATATCAGTCTCATTTTAAAATAAACTATGAAGGAAATTATTTCCACTAATATAACAATATATGACCCTAATAGCTACACAAGTACTCTTCAAATCTCCATGTTTAAGAACACCAGACCTGATGAGCTTGCTTACAATAAATTTAAAAAAGAAGAAGACATACCAACTGAACATGAGAAACTACCTGCTGCTGATTTGTTTTCTGCTCACTAACCTGAGGCACAGGGAGAAGTTTTTGTGTACTACGACTGACCTGTAGCAGAGAGCCATCAGAGCAAATACTATGAAAACCCCCCCTACCACCGACATCAGCATTACAACAAGGAACACTGTATTAGTACTATGGTAGCTCTCTGTGCAGTTTCAGATATTGAAAGATTAATACATGATCGGCAAATGTCGAGATTTATCACATTTTAATGATGAAATAGAGATTTATCACATTTTAATGATGAAATATTATTTAATTTATTGTAAAAGCATTAACACAAATTTACCAGCAGTATTCAATAAGTAAAATATTACACGTTTGGGCAGTTGGCAGTAGTCCACAATCAAATGTTAAAAATCGTAAGTAAATAAAAGGTGAAAAAAAATTTGAAATTATGAGAAACCATGGAAGGCAAGGCAATATTTGTGTCATAAAATGTTTTGAGAGTAGCATCCATTACCATGAACAAAACAATGAAGAAAACATTAAAACAAAATTTGGTACATGTTTTAATATGACACAAATGAAATGAACACACAAATGTTGCAAATACGTATCACCATAATGTTCATCCCAATTATTTAAAAAAGTAAATAATTACAAAATTCATAAAAAATTTAAAATTTTCTTGGCCATTTGTTAGTGAATAGTGGAAGTCACTCACAGTTGATGCAGATCAAACCAGCAGGCAACAGGTGAGATGCAGTCAAGACATTAATGTGTTGTGTTCAATAGTATTTAGTGTATGGGCACAAATATATTTAGTTTTGTGTAAAATATAATCCATAGTTTCCGATGAGTGGATGATTGCCAAATGGTCGCAAGATCAATTGGTCGGTGATTGGTAGCACAGACGTTAGATGATGTTTGGTTGGAATACAGGTCCCAGCGATCCAGCCATGGCATGCAGACAGACAGACAGAGAGAAGAAAAAAAAGAAAAAGAGAAAAAAGAGAAAAGCACAAATCAGCAAATGTGATGCATCATGAAATTAATCAACATTGCACATCAATAATTCCAAAGATTGACCAAAAACAATACTGCAACCTCTTACTACAAGAAAAGAAAACCGTTTTTGGTATAAATAAACTACACATACTTAGCATAATAATACATCACACAACAATACAACATACACAGAAATATTACACAGCAACTGCAGCATTATTAGAAACAACATGGTTACATAATTTAAGTGAGCTATGTATAAAACTGGCCAAGTACACACTTACAGTAGGCCTACAACACAAAACAGACATTTTGATACATATTACTTGGTAATTTTGAAAATGCTAAAATTCCTATCTTAAAATTTAATGTTTAACAGATTCTCAAACTTAAATTTCTGATTCCCTTCACATATAACTGCTTTCCCAGTCTCAATTTTTAACTATATAAATACAAGTATGAGAAGGAAAATATAGGCACAAGAAAACTATATACATTTTTAGTATTTCTGTAACAATGTTATAATGAAAAGAGGTGAACACTGGATATACGAGGCCAGTATATACTTGCTACGCATTTCACTTATATGAATGAACCATGAAATATGCACTGAACATGAAAGCCACAAACAATAGAATCAGGTAAGCATGTGCCACGAACGAGCCAACGCACGTAAAGGATGTACAGATGGGCATGTCATCACTGCAAGTAGACAACAAACAAGCAACTCCAAGAGAAATGTGATTAATGTTTTCATTCTTTAGCTGTATCTAACACAAAAACATAACAACATCCAACATAACTAAGTGGTTGAAATAAGGGACTGGGGTCAAGCCACTGCAAAAGGACAACAGTTTTGAACGGTCAACATCAAGGTAACGTATTTATGGACTCACTTTTATCCAAAATGTCCTCATAAAAAGAGGAGTGGACATAATTAAATAAAATATGTTGGAGGAAAGTTATAATATTAAAGACTTTTTCTACTATATCATGGTCTACGTATGAAGTCATTTCTAAGAGAACATATGGTGCAGCTGATTCTTACAAAAAAAACATTAAACATATGTAATATGCACCAATATTTCCAGAAACAGTACATAAAGTCTACTTCACTCTAGTCTATTTGACACTTCTTTTTAACTAAACTGCTATGTAATTCTCAACAACTGTCCAAGCAGAGCTCCCATGGAATGAACTAATATAGTTTTAGTGAAGAAAAAATACTGACATTACATCATTGTCACAACACAGATCCACCATATAATGTATTGATATGTTTATAAGCACAGACACAGCATTCTTGCAAACAGACTGTAATAAAACTCTCCAGTGACTGCAGCAACAGCATAAGTGAATAGAAATGTATCTTTCCTTGTCTATTTCTACAAATATTTTACCACTACAACATATTTACAAGACATAACTAACTTAAATATGAAAATCTACAAACCTCTCCACTCCTACCCCACTCTCACCTACTAGCGGTGGGTCCTGTTAGGGTGAGAAACCCATGCTAAGAACTCATTTTATTCTTTGGAAGAATTTTACGACTTCACCAAACCTAGGCAGTAAGCCCTTCTTAAATGTATGTCACCACATCCCATATGCATAGATCTAAGGGTCCACAAATGTTATCATCCCAATTTTATCGATTGTTCTTTATAGATACCTACTGTAATTATTGTAATTATTCTTATGTTATAACTTGAATCCAAACATTGTTAAAGGATACATTATTTAACAACAACTTTATGACCCTGTATAG
>JGI20166J26741_10656670_pt1 | contig 15424 bp, 14 predicted proteins | sample TergutCu122P5_FD_26741 | JGI IMG/M metagenome (IMG submission 26741)
TACTTGTAGTTTTTAATAAACACAATACTGCCAGAGTTGCATCTTGTTGGTTTATTATATATTATAGACTTGTGATGCACGGAAACTCAAATATAAAATGGAATATGCACTGTTATTTTGGATCTGTAAATGTGTGTGAGGGTAGGTACAAAATAACTACAGCACATTTTTGAGAATACTGTGGCATTGTCAGTAGAGTGACTATGCTATGGGCTGAACAATCAGGAGTTTGAATCTCAAAAAAACAACACTTTTTTTTTCTTCTCCAACACATCCAGAGTGGCAGTGGGACTCATGCAGCCTCCTATTCAATGGGTATGGTGGTTCCTTCCCGGAAGTAAAGTGGACAGGGTGTGAAGGTCACAGCTCACCTCTATTTAGTATAATGGCATAAGCAAGGCCAACTTTACCTTCCTTTTCATCTTTGTACTTCAGAGTTTCAGCCTTATTAATATACTGTTACACTCATATCCCTTAGCATGTGTCTGGCTACAAATCAAACAAGTGCTGCAGAGGTGCTAAACTGTTCTTGTGCTATAGGAGTGAGAAGGATATTGGTGCTCCTAACACCACATATTTTAGCATGTACTCCTAAAAACACTCATAAAGCAAAATATAATCCCTTGAAAAGCCATTTTGGGCTCAAACTTTGTACATGTTTCATTTCAAAATTCCATAAAAGTCCAATTCCAGCGGATGTCAATGGGGGCACAGAATGAGGGAATGGTATCAAAATAGGCCTAGAAAAGTCACTTGCAGCTTTTGAAATCTTGCATGCCTCTTGCAAAATGTTGAACTACACAACCAGTCTTAAGCAATACTTTTTACAAGTGATATTATACCTCAAGACAGACAAGTAACATGAAAGTACAAGTATGCTGCGGACAGACAACTTCATAATCAGTCAGTTGCCACAAAAGTATGAACGTCTTTGAATATCAAAGGAGTTGCTAATATATAAAGCTAGTGAAAAACTTACTAAGTACCATGGTACTGAAGAAAAATAAATATAAATGTGTACAGGCTGATGGTGGAAGTAGCCTCTGTTACATGTAATGTTATACCTGTGAGTGTCTGAAAGCAGTGCAGTTTGAAAGTGTCTGCTTCTAGCACTTCGATACCGGAACTTCTAGGCTCTGGGCTTAATTGGCTGGCAATTGCAAAAAGGGGATAGAACATGCTAGCTAGAAATATCTTCTCGTTTGTTGTCATCTTAGGACGTTCAAATTTTAAATTCAGAGGAAATAATTCCTCATTTTCCAGAACATCAAATACATCCCTTCCATCATCCAGCTGTCGTCCTGTCACTGGAGTACCATTTATTGCTGTGAGAACATGGCCAACTGAAACAAGACAATGCATTATACGGTGATGCATCTTATAAGGTTTATGTGTTTCTCTGCAAGAGTATGACAGAGTATTTATGATGGATCTGTAGCAGTGACTTTGAGGCTCAGTTTGTCAGGGAGTGTTGGAAACTGATGGAGGATGTATGCTATAGAACTTTACACTCAAACAGGGGCCATCACAGAATTGCAAGAATCTCAGTGAAAGCTAAACCAATAGAAAGCTCATTTTTCAAATTAAACTTGTCAATGGGTCTGACAGTAGTGTGAAGAAGCTTCTCTTATTTGTAGAAGGTCACATGGCCAACTAGTGCTGGCATCTGTGAACCCCAGTCTACAGCAGTCTGCATAAATGCATTCTTAAAATTTCCACATGCCTGAAAGTGGTGTATGGCAAATCATGCACAGTAATTGTGACAAGCAAGTGCATGAGCACTTTCATCATCAGTTTCTGGAACTTACAGCTGGTAAGCCAAACATACCACACAGCATTTTAATGAGTGATAATGACTATTTTTACTGGCAAGGTGCTGTTAATAAGAATAAATTTTGATACTGGGCTGTAGGAACTCCAGAAACATCTCCCATACAACTTGATAGTTCTTGTTTGGTGAGTGGTGTCAGGTACTGCATCACTGGACTCATTTCCTTGAACATGAAGGACAGCAAGCTATTCCAGTCATGTTACATCCCTACACTCACATGCCTGAAACATTTTTCATGTCAAGGGTACAGAATATTCCAGGACATTGCAATCTGTGGATTCAGAGGGTGCTATTCCTTACCCTTTTTCCTTGAGGGATACACACAAGGTAAAGGCTGACTTATGAGAAGCTACAAGTGAGAATCTGAGAAAAAAAATCTTCCACATTTCAAAGAAATATTTTAGGAAATGATGCACAGCCTCATGATTTACATGCACCAATGCATTCAACGGATGCACTTAAAACCTTTTAATATTATAAGAAGAGTCCAACAGTGCAGAAACAGAATACATGTTAAAAACAACAAGTCTTGCATTATGTGAAATGTGATTCCATTAAAACAAATGTTTTTGCTGAACCCGTAATAGAGTGACATATTCTTATACTGCAAGTAGCAATAACAAATCTTGCAATACACTTATCCTTTTTGGATACATTAAATATGCATGAAATATTTGACAGAAAATGTTAAAAATCAGTAATTCAGAGTGTTGTGGTTTAATCATTGCACAAAGCATTTCAGCATTGAAGTAATGCATAACTAGTTTATGTGGCAAGTAAAGGATCTGACTTAAAGTAAGAATCCAACTGACCTAAATGCACCATTCTGTGTTTTTCTCAATCCCTTCCAACTTTAGGCTGGTACAGTATTTTTAAGATAGCTACAATAACTTCTGTTCCATGTATGGGGAAAAATTCTATAGAGTGTTACACAAATAGGCAAACTGCCAAGCAGAAGTGCTGGATACAGAACCCACCAAATTCAGCTACATACACTCAGACTATGCTGCTTTATTTCCTGCTATACTGCTAACAGCTCTGACAAGTCACACCCCAAACACATTACAAACCAGATTACAACAGAAGGTGGACATACTCTCCTTTGCTCTACATACATGCCTGTCACCCCATAAAAATTTAAATTTACACTTTGAACTTTCTCTGTTTCCTCCTCCTCCTCCTCCTCCTCCACATAAGTATACTGGCATTTGGTGCTCATTATTTTAATACCCTGGTCCTGTGTGCAAGATATACAATGTATTTTGCAGGAGATTCAAGCCTAGCACTAATTCTATCCAGTTCCATTTCAGTGAATGCTTAGAATTTTTTATTAGTTTTTCTCTACTATCCAGTAACAATCTTGTCTTAATTTATTTCATATTCTGTGAACAGTTATTCTAGGTGTAGATGAGAGAATAATATTAAAATAGATCTTCAAGAAGTGGGATGGGGCTGCATGGATTGGATTGCTGTGACACAGAAGTGGGACAGGTGGTGGGAGCTTGTGAATGCAGTAATGAACCTTTGGGTTCCACAAAGTGCGGGGAGTTTCTTGAACAGGCGAGGACCTGTTAACTTCTCAAGGACTCTGCTTTATGGAATTAGTTTGGAGTTAGAACAGTTATTCTGTGTGGAGCTGTAACATCCTGAAATTTGTGCTAGTTCTTGCACAGAACCACTTTTCACGTATGTATCATGTCAACACTCACTGTAATGTATATCAAACAGATGACATTATGGGATAGGAAATAAGACGACGGATGGATGGATGGATGGATGAATGAATGGATGAGTGAATGAATGACTCATGACTTCTTATCACTCAGATCAATTACACTATGAGAAAAAGCAACAACGTCTAAGTCTCTATAGCTGTTCTGCCTGGATGGCTCAACAACTTGTGCAACCATTCACATAATATTCCCAGTACTTCCCTAGCAACCCTTTATGATTCTTTTCACATTCAACAACAACTAAATCTGCATGTGAAACAGCACTTATATACAATAAAACAAATGACACTAATAACTTTTCAATGATAATCAGCTATCTTGATTGTAAAATAAAGAGTATGATCTGCAGACTGATGTAACACAAAGCTTTTGTGTGACTTTTTTTTTTTTAGTCTTTACCTCTTATGTGAATTTGAGTACTGTCAGCATTTTTCATGGCTGCAAGTGCTAAGTAACTGAAAACGTTTTGAAGACTGTGCTACACCAATATTAGATTAAGGGATAGTGTATAAGAATGTTGTACTATTTTCACATTAGATGATGGTTAATTTATTGTGAAAGGAAGTAACTACTGCTCTTGACTAGAAAAAGCTGCACTTGATTTAAATAAATTACATACAACATTTACTTTCCCAAATTCCATAATTTTTTCCTCTTTCTTTAAGTGGTGCATGTTTCATTCATCATGTGTGAGTTCACAAGCATGCAAACAGCATGTGTCAGAGGTGCCCTCGGCACACCCTAATGTCTATAAAAGTGGCTTTGTGTTTCAATTTAATCACATGATAAACTCTTCTAGATTTAAAGTGTGGACTATTCTATTATACAATATGTAATGTTGAATGTTGTAGAAATGTATAGAAAATTTGATATTTTGTAACTCATTTTTTAGTTTGTATTTTTAAGGAGAGTTTAGTTGTTAATTTTAAAGAAAGTTGATTTAAGCTTTGGTTTCTTTAGTTTGTTTGGTGAATGGAAATGCATTTTATAATTGAATATTCAATAAATGTTCACCTTTTAAGAAAATGAACATAAAATTCCCTGGGTTTACATCTCTAAAGGAACATTCTATGCATGCTTCTGAGTTAAATGCTCATAGCAGTAGCTGTCCTGTAATAGTGAAGGCACTTTTGCATTCATTACTTGTTCAGAGAAGTTTTAAGACACTAATGGAATGAGAAAGGGCAGGTTTCGAAAATGAATACTGAAAACCCAGCAGCGAGGGCAGAGTTTGTACAATATAACACAACACTTTTAACTTCCTGTTACACTGCATTACATTACGCATAGCGTAGTAGTAGTAGAAAATGTGGTATAGGTGCGTAATGTGTATTTTTTATACAAAAACGTGTCATTTTACTGTATGCAACAGATACAACACCCGTTCTGTATCCAAGTATTTCCTCGTAAGATAACCTAAAATGAACTTCTGAGAACTATTGGAATTTATGTTTTACTTTATAAATGAAAAAAGTCTACTTCGTTCGGTTATACGGGAGGCACTTATTTTTATCAAAACATAATTTAAATATACCCATTATTCCGTCTCTTTGTCCAAAAGCAACAACAACTTTTTTGTTTTCATACTGCAATTTTATATCTAGTGGAAAGCTAAAGGTTTTCTCCGTCTCAATCTTCGGAATATTATGGTCATGATTAAAAATGAGTCCACCGGACTTCGATACAATATAAACTCCATATATAACCATCACACTGAACCACTACACTTCAAATTTGATAATTTCCTGACTACTGCACATACAACCAGCTGATCTATCATTTTTCCAAATACCTGTGTTGACTATCGATGCATGTCACCCAGTCTCTAATCCATGTGATAGTTGCCGTGTAAAGTGACTAGTAATCAATAATGATACTTCCAAATAATTATAATTAATTACATCTTTATTATTATCCAATTAAATTTGAAGAATAAATTATGACGATATTGAAAATGTTTACAAGTGCCCTGATTTTGTAATATCGAATCAGGCAAATCGATAGGCCTTATATCGAGAAAAGCAATATGTGCAGCATGAGTCAGATGGTCTATGGGTCAGAGGTTATGTGCACAGATATGTGTGACAAGTGGAATTCTAAGAATAGTAACAGTAAATGGATAATTTAACAGTGAGTTACATTACTTGGAATGATAGTAATATCTGTCAGTCATAAAATTTCGCATTTGTGTTGTGTTTCAAGCACGTTACAGTATCAGCGTGAGACATACTCATTAAACGTGTAATGAATTTCGCTTTTGCAAATGGAATGAATCGGTGTTGTTAATGTTGCAGAGTTACCCGGTACCCATTTCTAACTGTGTTATTCTCAGTATGTTTAACAGCTCTGAAAGAGAATTTTTAAAATCGAAATCTTTATTTTATTGTAAATATTAATTCGAATTTTAGTTCTTGAATGTGAAGGATATCACGGCAGATAGTTGTTTTTCTTTTCTGTTGTGTTCAGAATAACAAGGCTGCAGCACTTGTTAACAGTTCTTGCAGATCTAGTCTTTAATGATCGAAATATTAAGGGTTATGTTTTGCCAACACTTCATTTGCCTAAGTTCAAATCTGTATTTTATCCCATTCATAAAAATTGAGTGGAGTTGTTGAGAATATGTTATTGACTTTCTTTAGTGAGGATGTCGTAGTAGGTCTGTGTGCTGGTATTTTACAAGACGGGTTTTTCCAGGCAATTTTTTGGGCTGCTGCTCGTGGTTTTGGAGATAGCATAAAGGGAACTGTGGCAATATTTTATCTGGACAAGAATATTAAGGAGAAGGCAATACATACATCTCCAAACAGGAATATCAGTACTCCTAGTCGAAGAGATTTGCATCGAGAGACATCAAAAACGTCTGTGCGAGAAGAGTATGTAGTAGGTCATTTTGTAGTAATTTGCATTGCAACTGTGTTAAGAAAGGTTTTTAAAATTTGAGGATTTTGTTGGGTATATTTTATTCTCCTTTGTAGAGAACCTAAAGTTCTGAAGAGGACCTTACAATGTTGTGCACTAAATGGTGGTGTATTCGGGTGCAGCCTGTTGGTCTTTGAGTATGGTGTCCTTCCACTGTTAAAGTACCTGCTGACAGTATTGTTTGGTCAGTCTTCAAGTACAGGAAAATCTCTCTGGTCATGGATGCAGCTTTTCCTGTCTTGGACATTTGGTGCCTTTTGGGTGCTTCCATTGTTCCTGCTTAGCAAAATTGTGAATAGCCTCTGGTTCCAGGTAATTATGATTTGTCAGTATAGATAATATTAATTTATACATATACACATACTTGTTATAAATATAGACATAGAAATGAACATACTCAATGAGTGTCCAAAGAAAGAACTTCAGTGCTTGAAGCAGGCATATTTAGTTGTCACAGAGTTCTTTCTCAGACATTCCGTGTATGCATGTGTGAGTGTGTGTATGTGTGTGTGTGTGTGTGTGTGTGTGTGTGTGTGGGGGGGGTTTGCAGTGCATTTTTGTGTATTAAATTTTATTATTGAATTAACATTAAAGGCTTTGTCATGGCATGCTTCATTTGGAAAATGCTTGAACATGTGTGATGAATTCCCATATATTTTTTTAAAACCTAACCATAACTAACATTGATAAAATATTGTATGAAAAATAAGTGTATAATTAAGTGTTCAATATCATACTCATCACATGAGAAGACAATTTGAAGAAGTTCTATATGCTGTTGCCATTTAGTGAGGAAAATTAGTCCTTAGGACACTGTTGACAAGTGAACATAGAAATCCGTGATATAATATCAGCATGCTACAGACTTTTTCTTCGAGGCTGTGAAAGAAGGGATCATTGACATCTGTGTTCCTGCTGTGTTTTAATGGGCATAGGGTTTGTATGCACTAAAAGGTGCTAAAACATTCTTCTAGCGATGCTGCACAAATAAGAGTGTTATGCTGTCTGAATGCAAAAAAAGTGCCATACATACATAATGCACTAGGGTAATGATGATCTGTACTGACATTCTCATCTTTATTTCTTTCTTGCTATAACGTGCTTGCATTGCATAACATTGTTTTTTTTCTGTCATACCTTCTGGTGCAAGTTTGTGGTTGATATGTGTCAGCATAAATTTGTGTGTGGAGAAGGACCTTTTAGGATCCACAGATGCAACAGGACAGTATTAGAAGATGACTGCACTCTAAGTCACTAATTTCGGTTTCTGTAGGTACTTTTTGTGCCATCAGCCATCCCAATATCTTGGATATTTTTGCAGACCATGTTACAGTTTGGATGCACATCACACACATGTTCTACAGTAACAGTCTTCATTCTAGCTTTTGGTTTTTCATTGCTATCCAATATTCATGCAGGAAGATGCCCAATATTTCTAACTTTACTATTGACTGTGCCCTAAGCACTGTTAACATGGCTGTGTTTAGTTTTACTTCAAATGCCTCGTAGCTTGATGGTTTGACACAGCGTCACTGGATTTTAGACTAACTAATAAATGTCATCACAGTCATCAGAAGAAAATGGAGCAGTATCAATCCATGTTGCCTATCAGGAGAGGGAGGAAGGCAAGGAGTGAGGGGGGGGACGACAGTATTTAACATTGCCATTAGGGGCTAAGAGTATATTGCATTGCTGGGAGATGAATTAAATACAAGTATGGAGCATGGGTAGAATAATACTGACAGGGAACAACCGACGTACTTGAAGAAAAATCTGGTTCACTGCCCCACTTTGTTACCAGCAGGTCACATGGAATGTCGTGAGATCAAAATCTTTGGATACATCTTACAAGTGCCTCCTCTGTGCTTGCTTCTGGAAAATTTTCCTTAATCTGCTTAGCTGCTCTGTTAAGCCTGTGTTCTGCACAAGTGATATGAGAGAGATACTGATGAAATATCTTGACAGCATTATATACTTTCTTCCTAGAGGCAGTAGGGTCTCATAGGATAAAATAAAACATTATCTTTGTTCAGGCAGAATTTCATTCACAAGATGAGGCATTTGGTATGATGTTGATAGTTTTTCTTTACTTACCTCTCCAATAACTCGTTAGCTATGTAATGACTGGAGGTATTCACCATGCTTCAAATTATGATATATTGTCACAGATCTGTCAAAGGGGGTTGTTGTATTATCATCCAGAAGTATTTTCCTTACAATCAATTCTGAAGAAAGTTGGAAGTGCATTTGGTTTGTTATGTGGGATGTTTACAGCAGCCATTGTTCTACAAAGGCACCTGAAAAAAAGACATTCCTTTTGAAGAAGGTTACACTTTCTGCAACAGTAATGTTTATGTAGAATTCTCCGACATTTCCTCACTGTTACATGGTCACTTGTATCTGATTGTTGTTTTATTTGCTATTTTTCCTTATACAGATATTTTTCCAGGACAATTGATGAAGCATTACTTAATTGTATGTGCTGTATTTCCATTCCATGCTTAGCAGATCATGTCTACTTGACCAGATTTTTGGCATGTTAATAAAAGTAACTGCAACACTAAGAGATATGCAATGTCATTTCTCCACACACTATTCTTAGCTGAGAATTCATTATATGGTATTGACATGGCAATGTTGAAACATATGCAGTGCAATGAATGATACATCAGCAGCATACACAAGACATCGTTCTGCGGCTTGAATGACCCAGTGCATTAGGTCTGTCAGTTGTGTGCGAGTGTTCATATGTTACAAACTTAATTCTGAAGTAGCACTTCACAAATTCTTTAAAAATAATAATAATAATAATAATAATAATGGCACAAATAATTAGGCAGTTCTGAGTGTTTTAGATTGTTTAGTTACCTTATTTCCTAGTTTTTAAGATGCACAATTATTTAGGCAGGAGCTGATACAAAGTATGTGCTTCTAAATGCGGTGTGTGATGTATATTGCAATGTTTTGAGCCATTTTTTAAAGAAAAGTACCATGGCTTCTTATTCACCAAGAAATTAAGTTATTTAGTTTTTAGTAAAGATTATAGTTGTGCTAGCAATAAGTTGGTACATTTCAAAAGACATTTATGTGCAACACTCTAAAAATATGCTGAACATATGAAATAAATATCATACATGCCCTAGATCTTTAGTGTGCTTACATATGCACTATAAAATTAAGTGATCTGAATTTTTAGAATATGAAACTTTGTGGGCACTGAAATGTTTGTCTGAAGAGAAAGAAACTAAATAGGCATTTGCATTAACACCTAATGTCTAACATTACTTCAGAGTTTCTTGTAATGTCATCACTAGGTGAAGTCCTTGGACATCCTGTCATCTACAGCAGTGGTTTAACACCGTTAAACCTCCTGGATCTGTCAGTACATTTTATGCTGTTTGGTGCAGCTGTTACCATGATGTGTGTACATTTGTTGGTGAATTTCTGTCACCTTTACATCTTTTGTTCATACAAGTCTTTTGGCAGTTGGCATGTTTTGGTACGTGCCACTGGATGCATTGAGTGGCATGTGACTGAACAGTGCATCTTCTAGCTTACATGCTTTGGTGTCATACATATGCAGCAAAATTTTTTAAATTACCATTGTGTACTGCTGTACCTGTATAAATCACTACCATATATAAGTTTTGAAAGGGAGTTGATATTATTAAAGTTGTTCAGCAAGTCAGTAATTCACATAAAATTGTCTTTCAACAAGAGATTTTCAATTAAAATTAAGTTTTTACAATTATATTTTGTTGCAACATTCATCTTATTTTAGGGATTTTAATTATATGTGGTGTGGTGACTATTTCAGATTGCCAAGCTATAAAAGGATTTTCTAAATTAGTTATTAGTTGTGAATAATATTTAGTTTGGAGCTTGTTATTAGTGACCTATTCATGTCATATATTGAAGAGTCAACATATTCGTTTATCAAATCAAATCACAATCTTATGGAACCTGTGTGTGCAGGCCCCTACAGCCTGGTGTATGAGAGGAGTGGGGTTCATAGCATTTTTAATGCCTCATATGAAATGCACATCCCTTTGTATGGAGAACACTCTGGTTTCCTAACTTGGACAGTGCCACAGTATAGTACTAGTGTTCTGTGAAGAACCGTGTTTGTGTCATATAATAGCAGGAAACACAAAATAGTCTGCACACTTTAACTGCTTGTAACCACCTAACAGCTCAGGTACCTCTGGCAGACAAGTCCAAGAAGGGAAACCGAAGTCGGTTCTTTGTGCAGGCCACAAGATTGTGTTTGGGCTCTACTTCACATTGTTTGATGTTTTTGATTCAGGACATTGCTGATTCAGCATATCGATACAGCAGAGGCAGGCCACAGCTTTTGTCAGGTTTCAGCAAACTGATAGCAGACACACTGTTCAGTGTCTTGATTCAGGCATTATTCCTTGTGCAGGTAATGAATTGCACTTACAACTGGCAACATTTAGCATATTCGTGACAAAATCTTGTCTTCCTTTGACGCATTGGTGTTTAATTCTTGCAAAAACAAGTAGTGTTTGGCTCGGGATGGGAGTATTTATAAGTATTTTATGAACTTCATAATCAAGTTTTTTGGAAGTGAATTTTTTTGAGCCCTGTTGGTCATAGAGAGTTATCTTGTATGTGTTTGATTTACGTGGATCTTTTACAATGGCTGCTTTTCTTGCAGGAATATGTGGAAGTTTTAAATCTTCTGGTATGTTTCAGTGAAACAGTAAATATATCACACCTGTTAAGTAGGCTACATGCAAAATTAGCAAGTAATGCAGAGTACAACTTAATTTTAATTCATTTCATGTCCTTTAAAATTTACTTAATTATCCAGTTCAACCATATTGTACACTGATCAGTATGTTTACATATTTTGAACATTAAAATGCATATGTACTATGTGATGTGTATTGTGTGTCAGTTGCTGCTGCATACTGTTTGCTGTGATATAGAAGAGATATGTCATGTTGATGGAATGCTTTGTTTACAGAGTACGCTTGTTAGTATGCTACCTATTGTATTTCTTGGAGATGTGCTGTGCCTTGTGCATATGTGTATGCTCTACTCATTGTACTCCTTTGAGTACAAATGGTTCAACATGGGATGGGAACTGCACAGGCGGCTGACATTTATTGAAAGTAACTGGCCATACTTCATTGGCTTTGGGTTACCTTTAGCTGTTCTGACAGCAATTCCCAGTTCATTTTTTAGTAGGTAAGTTCTCATACCCACACTGTTGTATATATGTGGTAACCTATTGTGTAAAGTAGAACTGTTGTATGTTCCTTATGGTTGACTGTATTTCCACATGGCTGCAAGAAACTGTGAGTGGAAGAGATTTAACACTGAAATTATTGGCTTGGGATCTTTGAAATTTAGCCTTGTCTGGAGATTGAATAAAAAATTTGAAAATTTATGTTTGGAACTGGAATGAGGTAAATGCAGTTATCACTCTGTGATGGATGATGATGATGAAGATGGTGAAGATGATGATGATGATGATGATAATGGTGACTAGTGAATTTAATGAAAGTTTCAGTTAGTCATTGTCATAGAATATCAACTTTTTCTTTTAATATTCCAGAAGTGCAGGGAGTATTTTCAATCACTGGACTGAGAAGATAGGATGGAATCATGGGTTGCTATATGACAGTGATGATTACATTGTACAGCAAGCATTCCAGTGTTCAAAATGCTATCTCTAGGTTTCATTAATCTCATCTGTTCTTACAAGGGGGTGCTGATAAGTCCTTAGCCCAACCAGGAAGGAAACAAGCTACAGCAACCAAACTCGGGATTTATTCAGCGTACTCCCCACAAAGCTCAATACATTTCTTAGCCCATTGCTCTAACTTTTGCAAGCCACTCAAAAAGAATTCAGAAGGTTGTCCATCCAACCAGGTCTCCGCGGCAGCAATGACCTCCGCATCGGATGAAAAATGGCGACCTTTCAATTGTTTTTTCAGTCCAGGGAACAGATGGTAGTCTGACAGGGCCAGATCCGGAGAATAGGGTCGGTGATCAAGACAATGGAAGCCCAGGTAGGCCAGTTTCTTCTGGGTTGCAAGTGCCTGGTGAGCTGGGGCATTGTTGTGCAAGAACAAGACCCCCTTGGTGACCTTCCTGTGGTGTTTTTCCTTCAAAAGTCCCTCAATTGCAACAGCAGAGATGAGGAATACCCCACATCGATAGTTTGGCCCTTTGGAAGATAATAAATGAGGAGGATGCTGTCTTGATCCCAAAAAATTGAGGCGAGAACTTTTCCAGTGGATTTTTGCACTCAGAATTTTTTGGAGTGGGGTGAGCCGCTATGCCACCACTCCATTGATTGTTGTTTTGTTGCTGGGTCATAGTGATATAACCAGGTTTTGTCCATGGTCACCAATTGCGATGGGAAATCATTTGGATCGCGCTGGCTGAAAAAATTCCGGAAGTTGCTCAGATGACTGGCACTGTTGACATTTTTCATCCACATTCAGGCATTTCAGGACCCACTTTGCAGAGAGCTTCTGCATGTCCAAATCTTCATGAATGATGGACCCAACCCGCTCACGTGAGATGCCCAGTTGCTTAGCTATTGATTTAGCCGAAATCCGGCTGGCGGTCTTCCAAGATTAGCTCGTGAATTTGGTCAATAATCTCTGGGGTGGTCATTGTTTTGGGTTGTCCAGGACGAGGCACATCACAGGTGGAAAAATCACCGCGGTTAAACTGGGCCACCTAGTTTTTGACGGTGGCATACAATGGTGCATGTTCCCTAATGTTTCTCTCAGGATGGCGTGAATTTCCTTCAGTGCCTTGCCTTGCAGGAAAAAAAACTTGATGATAGCTTCCATCTCGATGTTGTTGAAATGGTGCGCATTGCCTGACATGCTTACTTTCAGCCTCTGTAACAAGAAATGACTTGCAGTTCGTCACATGAACAGACCCCTCTTTCCAACAACACTATCAATTCCGTTCCGCGACATCGGGGAGTAGGTCGGGTTAAGGACTTATCAGCACCCAATTGTACTAAGTGTCAAATATCTTTTCATGTAGATATGGTAGCTAAAACCAACGAATGCATGCCAGTGTATGAAAATATATTATAAACACAGTATACCTCTCACATGTATCAGCCACTCATATATTTGCATACACTTATGTGAATTTGTTGTTTTAGGTACCATATCTAACAGCTGAATGCGCAGTTGTGGATCATTTAAAATTGATTTTCTCATGTATTTCTGAGAGGTCCAAACTACACATCCATATATCATGAGTGACTGTGACATCTTGTATTCAGCAAGGGAGGTCACATGGAATATGCAGTCATCTGCCGTTCATTTCAAAATTGTATTTTGTGTTACTGTAACTCTTTGTGAAGTGACCTGTGTTATAACCTCTGCAGTTTGCATTTTGTCAGAAAATGGGTGATTTGAAAGAAAAATGCATGCCTTATTTCTGGACACTTGCAAGGCTGCTGCAGGAAACTACAAGGCGTTACAATGACATTGGTTTTCCAAGTTTGGAAGTGGAGCAACATCAGTTAATGATGGTGAATGTTTAGTATGCTCATCTGTGAGCAGAACATACAAAAACAAAAGTTTTCATTGAAACAGACATGCCACTATCTGTGACTTGGCTGATGATGTCAGAATCTAATTTTTATTCTACCACCAGAAGATCTGAACGTCTAACAGAAGTGAGTACCAGGGATATCTCTTGGGTGGGTAAAGGCAGCCAATGTGTAGGGCTGCTGATTATATAGAAATACTGGGTGCCTCAACCTCCTGGAGCCCTAAGGGCCTCTCCAGGCCTGTAATGGGATAGCAATACCTTTACAAGATCTGAACATTTTGTAGATTGTCACAAACTTTGTGTGCCATCTGCTGATTGACAGGCACAATCAAAATCATGTGAAACTGTTTGTGAGGACCTCCAGGAAAACCAGAAATGCACAGTTCCTTTTGAAGGTCATCCATCCTGTGCTGAGGTAAAGAATAATTGAAGCTGTACTTCCATTCCACATAAGCCTTCTTGGTGTGCACAGGGACAACTTTACCTTACCCATGCCTTCACAGATCACAGCATGCAAGTTGACATTAAAGGGGAAGATAATTGTGACATATTGTAATTTGAGACCAGTGGCAGGCTAAACTAAGAGAAAATTCTGCCTATGCTGCGAATTGTGACACATTTGCTGGACTGGCATCATACATACATACATACGTACATACATACATATGCACATGCATGCACACATATGTGTGTAATATACAGAACTAGTACAGTACAAAAAAAATGATAAATATTTCTAATAAAATATTGGAAGTGTTGTGGTAAGTCCTTTATATACAGCAGGTAATAAAGAGTATGAGTAATTTTTAAACATTAGAAATTCGTCAACAGAGTGTAAGAAATGTGTGAATATAAGTGTCTTCTTAATGATACTGAACCTTTTAAAGATCTGTGAATACATGAATATACATAGAAATATACCCCTAAAAATTCACTTTATATATTTATACAACACAGTTTACTGCATTTTTAAGACATGCTGCGTAATATTTGATTTATTTTCCGCAAAATGCCGTTGATTTCATAATTTTATCTTTGATTAAATAATATGTTTTTCATAGTGCGCTAAAATTTAAATATTCACCCCAGTCGATTAAAGGTCAAATTGGGCCTTTTCATTCATGAGACTTGTGCGTCTACACAGGAAGCTGTTGAAAATTTTGAAGGTGGCATAGGATGTACTTTTCTTGAAATATGAAAAATTGGTAGTTGGTCTGTGAAGATGTTACATATTCCTTGTAGTACTACTGTGTACAGCTGAATTTTCTTGAAATTTTTCTTTGTTAACTGGAATGAAGTTCATCAATGAAAGTTGCTAAAACTTCATGTCATAGCAGTAGAGGGTAAATACGGTTATCATAGAGAAAAACATATACAA
>JGI20166J26741_10657781_pt1 | contig 15422 bp, 16 predicted proteins | sample TergutCu122P5_FD_26741 | JGI IMG/M metagenome (IMG submission 26741)
TTGTGCGCACCGGCGAATTGTCAAAGCAAGCAAAAAAGGAACTTGCGATAAGGAAAGAAAACTCAAGCGGATATGAATGGGAGTGATGTGCCTGCGTTATTTACGCGGCCCGCCTGTAATCTGGACAATAACGTTATTACTCAAACCGGGGGTTTTATGAATAAAACCAAAGTAAAATTGAGCCTGTTTATTTTATTATCACTGATAGGGCTCACCGTAGGCTTTTTCTTTGCCGGATACCTAAACTTGCTGTTTTCCCGCGGTGGCATCGACGATTTATCCGCGTTGCGTCCAGCAATGATTCTGGCGGGCATCATTTCGGATGAGCGCCAGCGTATGCTCACGCTGTGCGTTCTGCTTATAATAGAAACAGGTATAGCCGCGTTGATACTGTTAAGCCGGAAAGAAACGTTTGAAAGCGAAACTACGAATATCACAAAGGGTATAAAGACGCCTATAGCCATTGGGCAAGGCCAGCACGGCACAGCCAGATGGATGACAGCGGAGGAAAAGAGAAAAGTCTTTTCTATATACCGACTGGACAGCAGGGAAGCGCCATATTCCAAACTGTTGAAAGAAGGCAGACAGGATCGGAGGGAGGTGATGAATTATACCGATGAACCTGAGAAAGCCGGTAAAGCCCCTGATGAAAACGGCTAGGAAAATCCTGGTTAAAAACAGGCGGCGCCGGCTAAGCAAACTTAACCGCAACGCGGCCGGCGGGCTTGTGATCGGGTATGAAAAGAGGGGTGACGCGGAGGATCTATATTATTTGACCGACGATGTGCATTCTCTAACCATAGGCGCGACGAGAAGCGGTAAAAGCCGGAGTATTGTTATTGAGAGCATAGCGTATACAGCCTTGGCTGGCGAGAGTGTTTGCGTCTGTGATCCGAAGGGGGAGCTAACCGCATTTTGCGGGCCTTTTTTAGAACGCCTTGGGTATGAGGTAGTAATCCTGGACTTTAAAAACCCGTTGAAATCCAGCCGTTATAATTTCCTTCAGCCGGTTATAGACGCCGTAAACCGCAACGAAATTGCTAAAGGGGTCGATCTCGTGTGGGACATCACTTCTTCTCTGGTTCCGCCCGACGCTAAGGTTGAGCAAATATGGAACCAGGGGGAAGCGTCGGTCATCGCGGGGGCAATTATGAGTGTGGTATTTGACAACCGTAGCAAGCCGGAATTCCAGAATTTGACCAATGTTTATTATTTTATCCTCAACATGTGTAAAACCGAAGAAGGCGACATGGCTATTAATAAATACGTAGACAAGCTGCCTGACAGCCATCCGGCAAAAGGGCTTTTCGGCATAGCGCAGATAGCGCCGAGTCGGACGCGCGGCAGCTTTTTTACTTCGGCGCTCGCAACGCTCAGGCTTTTCACGAACGAAAACGTGTACAACATGACTGCTGCCAGTGATTTTATTTTAGAGGACACAGGCAATAGGAAACGCGCAATATTTATCATTCTACCGGATCAGAAGCTGACGTTTTATTCCCTCGCGTCGCTGTTTATCTACCAGCATTACATAGCGTTGACCGAATCGGCGGATGAGCGCGGCGGCCGCCTAAAAATACGCGTAAACATGTATCTCGATGAGTTTGGGAATTTCACTAAAATACCGGCGTTTTCTAACATACTGACGGTCGGGGGCGGCCGAGGCTGCAGGTTCAATATCTTTGTGCAATCAATCAGCCAAATTACTGATAAATACGGCAAGGAAGAATCTCAGACAATCTGCGATAACTGTCACTGCTGGATTTATATTAAAACGGCCAGCAATGAAACGGCCACGGACATTTCAAAGCATTTGGGGCAATATACAACTTCCAGTTACTCCAGATCCAGCAGTTACAACCCCAGCGGTACTTCCAGCGGGAACGTATCAAACTCAATGAACCTGATTGCCCGCCCCTTGCTTACGGAAGATGAAATCCGGCGCATAGACCGGCCTTACGCGCTCGTTATGTATGTCGGTTATTTCCCGGCGATTATGTGCCTGCCGGATCTGTCCGAATGGAGTTTAAATGAGGCGCTTGGCATGAGTGACAGAGAACATAACCGCAAACTCCGAGCGATTAGGGAAAAGAAACGGGCTGCCAGAAAGCCGGAGCCGATAAAGCTTTGGGGAATATGGAACGAGTACAAGCCTAAAAGTAAGAAGCAGGCAGACACTGGCGAAAATGGCGGTTCTTATCAGGAAGAACAGGACGACTACGGCAGTTATGAAGAGCAGGAAATAATGCGTATGGAAGCAAGGCCGGTTCAGTATAGGCCGGATAATGCCGACTCCGGACGGCAGCTTGATAAACGCCGGTTCGATGTTTCCCGCTTGGTACAGGCGGGTAAAGAAATAGACGATATGTTTGAATCATTTAAAAGAAACCCACAACTAAGCCAAAAAGAAATAGAAAGGATTGATAATTTATAAAAAACATACTTAAGCGTATATCGCTGTTTTTAACAACGGCTGTTGCCGTGTTTTTAATGGCGCAGCCTGTATTCGCGGGCGCTATAGGTTCATCCAAACTCGCAACCGGCACGGAACAGCTTGTCAAAGACGCGACGGCCTGGCTGCTGGTTATCGCCCCGTTAGTGACGGTAATTGCTGTCATTTATTATCTAATCAGAAAGACAATTAGCGACGAAATGGATCATAAGAAGTGGAATTCGCGAATATCGACAGCAATTATCTGTTGTATTGGCGTTGTTGCCGCCTCTTTGATAATAAACGTTATCGTCGGATATTACAAATAATCATCAGATTATTCCGTTTTTACAGTATTCCAAAGGCAGGTGAAGCCACCTATTGGACTTAATCTTAACAGCGTTAATCGGCGCGCTCATTTTAAGCAGCCAGCCTATTGTTGATACCATGCTCAACAGTCTGGCGCCGACCGCGTTTTACGCGGAAGTATACATGACCACATCGCTCGGCTCCCCGGTTAGTCTTGACTTTTCGGGTCTGTTTAACTTATTCTTCGGCTTTGGGGTCTCATTGATTGTATTGAAATTCCTCAAACGCGGGTTTGATATTTACATCGGGTGGAATGAAGGGGATCCGGACGCGGATCCCTTTTCACTTGTCATCGGCTTTCTGCGCGCGATGGCCGTTGCCCTTTGTTTCCCGATTCTGTACGACGCGCTCGTGGCCGTTACCGAGCAAATGATAAACCAAAGTGTCTCCATTATTGGCGATCTGAGCGGCAAGCAAAGCATTGTCGATCTCATCATGAACATTATAAGCGTTGGCTTATTCCAGGCGATTATCGGATTGCTTGTCGTTATTGTTTACCTGATATTATGGGTTCAGTTTATGATGCGCGGCATTGAAATGATGGTAATGCGCGTCGGCATTCCTATCGTCTGCACGGGGTTGATTGACAGTGATAAGGGAATCTTTGCGCCGTACTTAAAGAAATTTTTTCTGAACGCCGCGACGGTTCTGATACAGATTTCGCTGATCAAGCTGTCGCTCACCGTCATGATGCTGGGGAATGCTATATACGCGCTGGCTATCGGATTTGTCGCCATGCGGACGCCGAAGTTCCTGCAGGAGTTCATGCTTAACGTGAGCGGCGCGGGCGGCACTGTAATAAACACAGTGTATCATACGTCGAGGCTGTTTCAAATGGCCAAACAAGTATTCAAGAAATAGGACAGTGATTGAATGCCAGTTATAGACGATATATCGAACGCCGTCCTTATTGTTATCCGGGCCGGGGTTGTATGCAGAATCGCGTACTGCTTCCTGCGCCTGGTGACAGCGGAGGAGGAATCCACTCAGTATAAAAAGCGCATCAGGAATACTTTCCTGTTTTACATACTGGCTGAATCGGCGTTTATCCTGAAAGACATATTCATTCGTTATTTTTCATGAATCAGAAAGAAGGTATGCCACTGGAAAACCAAGGTTTGTACATACCGGCCAATATCCGGCCGCGATTTGAGTTTTTTGACGGATACGGCGTACCGGAACTCGCCGCCACTGTGATAGCCGCTCTCGTGAGCGGCTTTATTGCTTTTATTATACGCGCGTTCACGGACGGGATGATCCTGCCCGTTCTCTGCGTGTTAGTGACAGTGGCGGCGTCCGTTACGGCCCAGGTGAAAGACGCGTCAAACCAATCCGTTATAGATCAGATAAAATATGTCCTGCGATATCTGAAAGAACAGAAAGTTTATCCGTATTATTACTTCGACGATTATCATTATAAGCCGCGCAAAGGAAGATCCAATGTTTGAATTTTGGAAAAAGAAAAGGAAAGACCCAAACGCGCTTCTGAAAAAAGCGCGGCTGATGACCGCGAATGAATTTATTAACGTTCAGGATGTTAAAGGCCAAATACTATACGGAAAGGACGGCACGCTGTTCGCGTTCCTCCGGATACAGCCGATTTCGCTTGATCTATTATCGCCGCGCGAAAAGGAAGCCAAAATCCGGAATTTCGCGGCGGAATTTTCCGCCGAAAGGAAAGGCTATAAATTCTTTTCAATCAGCCGCCCGGTAGATATATCCAGGCTTGTTTCCCGGTTGTCCGGCCTGTTGGCTGAAGCCGCCGATCCGGTATTAAAGGAATTGCTGAACGCGGAGATTGCGGAGATTGTTTCTTTTGCCCTGACCGGAGAGGTCACAGAACGGCAGTTTTATCTTGTTATCTGGGAAACAGCAGGCAAGGAAAAGGATCTGCTGAAACGGGCGCACGAATTGGTAGGACGGTTTGACAGTTGTGAGATAAGTACGGAATTATGCGGAAAAAGCACAGTCATTCAACTATTGAACCTATTTTCCAACCCGAATTACGCGCACTTGGAGGACAGTGACGTGACGCCCGCGATACCGGCGCTGTCATATGAAAGGACAAGGATACTATGAAGAAGCTAAAGAAGGGCGTAAAGTCGCCGGGAACCGCGCTCCTAAATATGATTACCCCAATCGGCGGGCTGGAATTTTTGCGGAATAGGATATACATCGGCGAGAATGTTGCAAAAGTATACGCCATTACGAAGTATCCGGATACGGTGGAATACGGCTGGTTGTCCCGGATATCGAACATCCCGCAGGTCGTGAGCTGCCAAATCTTTCAGCCTTGCGACAACTCGGCGCTGATTGAGCATTTGTCACACAGCGTATCACAAAACAGGGGAATCGCCGACAGCACACATGACGCGCTTACCCGTCAGCGCGCCGAGAAATCCGCCGACGACGCCGAACGGCTCATGCGGCAGATTGACCAGAGCGGGGAGGTCGTCGGATATATGTCCAATATTATAATGCCCGTCGCAAAGGACGAAATCAGCCTTGACAATATCTGCCGCAGGGTGGAGAGCGCCGCCTCTGCCTTGCGCTGTAAGATACGCGTGTTAGCCAGCCTGCAAAAACAGGCTTATCAGGCTATTTCCCCTTATCACGTCATGGATGAAACCATAAGCAATATCACAAAACGCAACGTGCCCCTGTCTACCTTTATGGGGGGCATGCCGTTCGCGTCTTCCGGGTTCACGGACAACGACGGTTATTATTTCGCCAGGGATTCACAGGGCAGTTTAGTGGTACTCGACCCCTGGATACGCGGCGGCGACAGGACTAACAGCAATTTCGTCGTCTTAGGCGTGGCCGGCGTCGGAAAATCAACGGCCGTTAAAAGCCTTATCATTTCCGAATATATGGGTGGAACGAAAATAATCTACATAGATCCGGAACGTGAGGCAAAGCACATGTGCGGCCGCATGAACGGCGATTGGATCAACTGCTGCGGTGGATCCGCCGGGATGATTAACCCGCTGGAGATACGCCCCGCCCCCACAGATGAGGACGGCGACGAGTTGTACGCGGATGCCGGCCTGGGGGCGATGGCGCGGCATTTCAAGACATTGGAGGTCTTTTTTAAGCTTTATATACCGGACATATCCGAATTTCAAATGGCCTTACTAAAACTCCTGCTTGAAGAACTTTACTTCAATTTCGGGATTAAATGGGACACCGATATAACAGAGCTAACCTCGAAGGATTATCCAATTTTCTCTGATTTGTACGCGATTATCAAACAGCGCATCGAGGCCTCGCCGGATAAGGATTTAGCCTATCTTTCTATAATAATCCGCGAACTGGCCGAAGGTTCGGACAGCTTTCTCTGGAACGGTCATACGACTATAACGACAACACAGCGGTTTATCTGTCTGGATACGCTGGATCTGCAGAGTACATCCGATAAAATCAAAAAAACGCAATATTTTAATGTACTGACTTGGGCATGGGAACAGATGAGCCGTGACAGAAGCGAAAAGGTTCTGCTCGTGTGCGACGAATCCTATCTTTTGGTCGATACGCACGTACCCCAGAGCCTTATCTTCCTCCGGAACGTGGCTAAACGGGCGAGGAAATATGAGGCGGGATTGATTATAATTTCGCATTCTGTTGTGGATTTCCTTGACCCCTCTGTAAAAATGTTCGGGCAGGCATTGTTGGATCTGCCGGCTTATAAAATTTTGATGGGCTGCGATGGTCAGAACCTGGCTGAAACAACCGAACTCTATAACCTGACGGAATTAGAGCAAGAACTATTATTTAATAAAAAACGCAAGTACGCTTTATTTTTTGCCGGATCTAAGAGAATCTTGATAAAAATTGACGTCCCAAGCTATAAACTGGCACTGATCGGGACTAGCGCCGGTAGATAGGGGGTGATTTATATAGCGGTAGATCCCGTAACGGTTGCAAAAGCGGCTAAAGCAGCCGTGTCTATTCTCACCGATGAAGAAAAACGTAGAAAGTTATTAATTATAGCTATTGCGCCGGTGGCAGGCTTGATTCTATTAATCAGCCTGTTTTTTTATATCTTAACGATGCCCCTGCAAATGCTGGGGAATTTCTTTTTCGGCAATAATCTGAACTCTGTACGTGAAGTCAGGGTTGAGCATGGGTACGATCAATATCTCGATCCTATTGACGCCGACTATCTTGCCAGCGAAGGTTTGGATTTTTCCGATGTCAGCTTTGTGGACGGGGCGACGGAGGTTCAATATTACAGCCAGCTTGACGCACGGTGGAAAAACTTGCCTTACGGCCCCGTTGACACGATAGGGTCATCCGGCTGCGGGCCTACATCCCTGGCCATTGTGGTTTCCTCGCTTACGTCCCGTACCGTCGATCCTGTACAGATGTGCGGCTGGGCTTATCAAAATGGTTATCTGTGTCCAGGCAGCGGTTCATATCACAGCTTAATACCCGAGGGCGCTAAACATTTCGGATTGACTGTTGACTACGCAAAGGCGAACGAGCCGCAAAAGATTATCGACGCCTTGGCTTCCGGCAAGCTAGTTGTGGCCATTATGGGATCCGGTCACTTTACCAAAAGCGGCCATTTCATGGTTCTGCGCGGTGTGACAGCCGATGGTAAAATCTTAATCGCTGACCCAGCGTCTAAAACAAGAAGCGAGCAGCAGTGGGATTTATCCATCATATTAAGCGAGGCCCGTAAGGGGGCCGCGGCAGGTGGGCCCTTTTGGTTGATAGGCCCCGGGGCGGAGGTTAGCTCACCGGATATGCCGGATTATTAACAGCCATGTAGAGGGAGGTTTGAATATGCAAAAATCACCTATGAGGATTATCGAGCTATGTGTTTATATTCTGATTATAATTTTCGCTGTCATTTGGCTGTTTATGGGCGGTAAGTTTTATAAGCCATCCATACTGCCGCCTATAAGTATCCCAACAACCATGCCGGAGAAAACGTCAGAACCGCCGCCCGTGGTAATACCGAAAGGAGAGTTTTTTCCATGATAAACGATTTTAGTGTCTGCCGAGCGGAAGTGATTCATTGATTTACTATATATCCGATAAAAGGCCGGAACTGCTGGACGCCGTCTGCGATAAACTCTATCTTGCTGTAACCAAAATACAGAATACTCATATTAAAAATATTATCATAAGTAACGCCGGTGCGTTTTCGTACGCTTCCCGGCTTGTGATTGATTTATCGTCAGTAAAAAGATCCTCCAATGAAATTGTTGAGGCCATCGAAGCGTTCCGCAGCATTAACAGTAGCGCCCGTGTTATCGTCCTGGCTGACGGCGAATCCCCAGGCAGCCTTCTAGCCAGGCGTCTGCTAAATATCGGCGTATATGACATCTTAGCGGATCTTACCGAGGAAAACCTTGAAAAAAGCCTGACCACGGGTTATTTAAAATATGAAGCGGCGGCGTGTTGGTTAACAGCGCCAACAGAAGGTTTGCCTCCGCAAGCCGCGCCGGCAAACGGGGATATTTATACGGCTAACAGAAGCTTCCAAAAGAATAAACCGTATGTGACTATTGCCATATGCTCTGCTGAGGCGCATATGGGCGCTACCCATCAGGCGCTGCTTATGGCAAAATTCCTTTCCTCCGCAGGCTTTAAGGTATGCTACCTTGAAGCGAACAAACGCCGTAAAATTGTAAGTCTGGCGAAAATATACCCTATTAACGCCAATGAGAAAATGCGGCTGATTCAGTATGAGGGCATTGATATGTATTTCGATGTCAATAACCATCAGATCCTTGGCATGGGCTATGACTTTTATATTTATGACCTCGGGCGGCTTGAGGAAATGGACGCCCAGGCGTTTATATCCAAAGATATGCGGTTTGTCGTTGCCGGCGTCAAGGCATGGGAGATGCCGTCATATAACTCTGTGTTAAGCTTGCCGGGCGCTGAGCGGAGTTTCAGTTTTATTATCAATTTCGCCCCGCCGCGCGAGATGACCTTAATACAAAATATGATGGGGGAATTCAAGCTATATTTCTCGGAATACGCTCCATATCCGTTCGAAAGCAACGTAAACGTCAGATTCTATAGAGAAATTTTCAAGCAATACCTGACTGTTGCCCAGCCAAGGGGGAACAGGGAAAAAATATTAAGAGGGGATGTACAATAATGGATCACAAATTTTTTGATTTTCTGGAACGCGATTCTGAGGAAGATAAGCTTCACGGCAAGCCCTTGATACGGCAGAATGGCTTTTTATCGTCAAAAGTCATGATAATTATTGAGTTTGTGCTTTCAATCCTGTTTATCGCGCTGATTAATCTTCTCGCATTAGGGTTGATTGTTCTGCTCAACACCCCCATGCGGGAATTCATCCTTTGGAGCTGATTGGAGGTAAAGCATTGAGAACCCTTGTAAGATACGCGAAACGGCTTCTCATATTCGCCGGGATCTTCTTTGTCGGCATACTGCCTGTGTTCATTTCAAATACATTATCCTATTCTGATGGTACGACAGTTCCGATTGATCTAACCGGGCAAGACAGTGATGCGGCAGATTCACCGGCCATGAACGAGCTTGGAGCAGTTCCATCGGAACTGTCCGGTCAAAGTACAAAGGTATACCCTTCGGATATTTACGAAGCCGAAAACAGCGGCATCAGGCAAATAATAAAGACCTATGAATTGAGCGCTGCAAGCCCGCCTGACAATATACCGAAAGAAGGCTTTGATAATGCGGGCTGGCGGTATGAGTTTACAGATATTACTAAAAAGAACGTGACGGATAATGTAACAAAAGAATACTCTGTCCCGCTAAGCATAAAGACAGGGACAAAGGATATAGACGAAATAATAAGCCAGCTTGCGCCGACGCTTCAGTATTTCGCCCCTGACGGATATTCAGGGTTGCTTTCACTGGATATATCCAGTATTGTCGTTGAGGCGGCAGACGAAGCGGATGCTAACCCGGATAACGAGGCGGTGGACGGGCCAGTGGTTGAGCCAGATATAGACACAGAAACAGAAGCAGACTCATCAGCCGGAACCGAATCTGTTGAGGATACTTCAGTTTATAAGACGACAGCAATTTACACCGGAACGCTTTCTAAGATGTCGGCTGAAAAGGCTGTTTATTCAGTTTATTTTACCGGTATAAAGATAACCCCTACCCACACGCCGGCAGCTCCGGAAAAACAGGAGCCGCCAGCAGTACATAACCGGCCGGTAGTGACGAAAACTGTTGTCATTTCGTCTTGCCTTTCTTTCATTTGCTGTCTGCTTCTCTTTCTCGTGTTTCGCGGCAACGTCAAAGTTTACAATTTACAGGAAGGCGCTTATGTACTGCTCGGAGAGGCAAGAATTGGTTTTACATATCCGGTGATTAACTTAACGAAATTCGCCGGAAAAGCCATTACAGGAAGCTTTGTGCTGGCTCTGAACCGGCATATATCAAAACGCACGAATGATAAAACGGTTACAGTCAATTATGGCGGCAAAAGCCTACAACATATCGTTCGATATGTTAATGGCGAATATCATATAATAATAGATTTTTGATTTTTCAATACTTACTTTTTTGAGCAATAAAAATGTTAGTTTTACAAGACTAACAGGATTTCTGTTCGTATATAATTATGATTGATTATGTGACATATAATGTTGTATATGCCTAAATGAATTGCAAAACCAAGTACATATGAATAAAAACCACACAGAGGTAGGTAAATTAATGAAAATTACAGAGGAAACATTAAAAAATTGGTGCGTACCAGCTAGTGACACTGAAGATGAGAAAATAAATAATGCAATAAGCATGATAAAAGATGCTGTCAAAAGTACCGATCTTGATGGATTAATCATAGAAGTATTTGTACAAGGTTCATATGCTAACAATACAAATGTAAGAACTAGCAGCGATGTTGATGTATGTATTATGCTTAAAAACACATTTTATACTGAATATCCACATGGATTGAGTAATAAAGATTATGGCTTTATTAATGGTACAATTTCCTTTGAAGAATACAAAAATAGTGTGGTAAAAGCTTTAATAAGCAAATTCGGTTCCGAGAGTATATCAGTCGGAAACAAATCAGTAAAAATTAAGTCAAATACATACCATGTGGAAGCAGATGCAGTTATTGCCTTTATGTTAAAAAACTTTAATATAATTCATAGCAAAGATCCTAATAGATATGTTGAGGGAACACGCTTTATTGCCAAAGATTGTAGTATTGTGACGAATTATCCAAAAGATCATATTAATAATGGCATTGCTAAAAATAACCATACAAACCGTGACTACAAGAAGCTTGTACGTATTTTTAAGAAAATTCGCGATTTGATGGTAGACGATGGAGAGATAGACGAAAATAAAATTACATCTTTTCTTGTTGAGTGTTTAGTTTGGAATATTCCTGACTTTACCATCACCGGATTCTTAACTTGGACTGAAACTGTAAAAGCAGCGATCATCTACGTATATAATGCAATTAACGACAAAAAACATATTGAATGGAGAGAGGTTAGTGAACACCTATATCTATTTAAGGATAGAAAATGGACGGATGAAGATGCCAAAGATTTCATGTATAGAGCATGGAATTATTTAGGGTATGCAGATGAAAGCAATTAATTGGAAATTCGCCGCATATCTGCTCCTTGGTATAGTAGCAATTATCTGCTGTATAAAATGGTTCATCGGTAGTCAAATCTTAAATATTGCATTCGTTATTGACTCAATTAGTTTATCTGTTGTAATTATTTCACTTATTATAACCATATATTGTTCATATTTATGGAAATGTAACTTGTTTAAAAAATGGCTTGTTCTTATTCCGGATTTGAACGGTATCTGGATTGGGACGATACAGTCTTCTTGGGTTAATCCTAAGACGCAACAAAAGATAGAGCCCATTACAGCAGAACTTACAATAAAGCAATCACTTTTTTCCATCAGTTGTGTAATGAAAACCAGTGAAATGCGTAGTTCAAGCATTAACGCGGGTTTTAATATTGACCCAGAAAACCAAGTATTTCAGTTGTTATATACATATATGAGCGTACCTAAACAGCATATCCAGGAGCGAAGTAGGATTCATTATGGGACTATTATTTTTGACCTGGACAAAAACTATGATGTATCAGAAATTTTAGGTAACTACTGGACGGGACGAAAAACTGATGGCATCATAACAATGAAGAAACAATGATCATATTACCGAAGTCCCATAAGGCAAGCACCCCACGCTTTAGTTAGTCTTGTCATTGTTAATCAAGCAGGAGATGAGTTTGATTTTTTATCTGGTAGGCCGACTGTCAGACGGCCTACCATCCTTTCAACAATTCCAGTAACTCATCCTGCTTATCAAGCACCACTGCACATTTTTCCCAATCCCCGCAGCTTGGGATAGCCATTTCATATTTATAGAAAAATGGATTTTTAGTCGGAAGCTTACTTATCGCCAGCTCAGCGCGGGCCTCATCTTTTTGAGCGATAGCCACCCACACGTCCTCCAAGACATCAGGTATTTGCCCAAACATTTTAAATATGCCTTGCAGGCGGCCGGACAGCCTGCTATGAACCTTGTCCTCAACAGAATCCTTATACCGCATGTTATAAATATATATGGTGTCGGCCAACTGCCCGATACGTTGAATCCGGCCTTTGCGCTGTTCAAGCTTTGTCGGGTTCCACGGCAGGTCAATATTGATAAGCGTCCCGAGCGTTTGTAAATTTAAACCCTCAGAGGCGGCGTCCGTTCCAACCAGAAGTTTTATATCACCAAATTTGACATACCGTTTGATTTCGTCCTTGCTAACCTTTTTAAAGGCGCTGCCTTTATAAATACCTGATTTGTCGCCACCCGCATACAATCCAATCGGTATATCAGGGAAATCTTTTGATAACCTCTCAGCAATATATTTAGCGCTGTCAAAGTATTGCGTGAACATGATGCAACCTTTATCTTTCCATGCCCCTTCACCTTCGGCGCCATTCATAAGAATGGATTTTACACGGCTATATTTAGGATCCGTGTCGGTATTGGATTTCAGTACATTAACCAGCATTTCCAGGCAATCTATTTCCTCTGGGGTAAGATCCTTAATATCGCTTTGGTCGGCATCGTCGCTGTCGTCGTCATCTTCTTCCGTTAGCTCTTCATAAAGCGCCCGCAGCCTATCCTTGCCCTCGGCAGTCCACGCAAGCATTTTCTTCGCGGTGTTCTCGCCGGCATACATCGTGCTTCCGATACGCTTCAATATGAGGGTGGACATAAAGCCGCCACCCTTAACCCGCGATGAAAGCATATCGCAAAATTCCTCCGCGATTGTATACGCCTGCGCCAAGTATCCGGCGAGTTCGAGAGCGCCGGCTTCGTCCTCACCGAGCAGTCTTACTTCAATTCTTTTAAGGTACGGTTCGCCCGTGTCCGGGTTTGGGTTATTTTCCAAAAATTCGCGTGTACGCCGGACGATGGTACGTATATACGGATTATTATTTTTAATAAAGTCTTCATCGCCATAAAGCTTTTTGATTCTGTCCTTCTGCCCTTTCCCCAATGTATCGTATAGATTCTGCGAAAGAACGGCGACATCGTCCGACAGTTCAAGTTGTGTCCGCAGAATTCCAAAATCTCTGCCCTCGCCGCGCGGAGGGAATGGGTTTCGTACAATTTCCCACATCTTAGCTTCCGCTTTTGGATAGTCTTCGTCGCCTTGAATGTACCGGATGCTTAACCCCGGCGTCCATCTCCAAACGCTGTAATTGTCGCCCAGCACTTTGTCGGCGTCCGGGGGTAAGCCTAGCGCGTACAATAGGTCAAATGCTTCTATCGGGTCTATTTGAACCGGCGTGGCTGTCGCGAGCAACAAGCTTTTTGTCCGTAGGGTGATTTCGTTTAGATACGTCAACAGATTATTCATTTGCGGCTTATACTTATCCGGGTCTTTACTAAAACTCTTACGCCGCGCCCTATGGGCTTCGTCCAGTATCACACAGGAAAAACGCATTGTCTTTAATAGGTCAGCAGATTCTGATTTTCGTGTCACCAGCCCCTGCGAGATAATACCGACTTTGCGCGGGCACTTCAAAATCGCCTTGACACTGTCGGCAGGATAACTATATCCGTTTTCATCTACCCAGCAGTTTCCGATCCAAACGGCGGAAGGCATATTCAGCAGCGATTTCAATTCGTCCTGCCATTGGAACAGCAATGTTTTTGGCACGATAATCAAAACGGGCTTATCCTCATACAGCGCAATCAGCTTCGCGGCCATCGCGAGCTGTACCGTTTTGCCCAGGCCTACCTGGTCAGCCAGCAAAAGCCTCGCGCCGCCGCGTTGTTTATGCTCCTCAAACGCCCGGGCGATGAAATATTTCTGATGCGCCCACAGCCCTAATTGCTCCCTGTAAATAGGTTCTTCCACCGCAACGGCCGGAATCGGGTCGAGGGCGGTTTCGCGCCAGTCCTTTAACGGAACGGTACGCCGCTCCGATATTCTTTTAACGTCGTCAATTACGTAATCGGAGAGCGGTATGGCGTAGCTGTTCTCCCAGAACGCATTAAACTCCGCCTGAACCCAATCGACGGAAGCGGAATCGTCATCTTCCCATATTATTTCATAATTTGTAGTGAAGGCGCTTTTGGTTTCATTAATGCTGCCGATGAACGAAGTCCTGCTGCCGTCGGCGTATGTTATCACGCCGGCTTTACCATGCATAAGCCCGTATATCTTGTCCGGAAGCACGCGTACCTCGAGTTTGCCGGTTTTTAGAAGTTTATATAATTTACGCAGCCTTTCTATCGCCCCGTCGGTGGCGTAAACCTCCTCTGGCTTGAAATCGTTCCACTCCTGGCGCATAGCTATTTTCGCTACAGCCACATCGGAAGGCGCGAGCCCGGAGTTGCATATAACACGGGCTTTTCCTGAAATGGCTTCGATGGCCTCGCCCGCGACCTCAAGAATAGACGAGCAAAAGTACCCGGCAATACGATCATAGCTGACCGCGGTATTTAATTTTGCGTTGAGAAACTGTTCACCAAGCCTATTTGTACGCGTGGAATAACGGTTCATTTATTCACCTCAAAATTGCGAATCACCTAATGCCCTGTCAAGCCACAATATCTTATATTCACGATCCCGCCTCATGATCTCCACACCGTTTTCAAATTGGGCAATTTCAATAAAGCGTTCGGTATTATCATAGACGCTGATTCTGTCACAAATCTCGATAGAGGTCTTTAGATTTTTCAGGGATATTGAATAACGGTGTCGTATATCGGTTTCCGGGATGCCATGCCCGCCAAGATCCATCCTTTGTGTAACCCTTTCCACAGCCAAATCTGCGCTTTTTACGCCGATGTAATGCATAGTGACAATATAGCCTAACTGTTTTGCTTTTTGGATAAAACTGAAAATTGAAGCGCCGCACAGAGTAGTTTCCTGACAAAACGACATTCCGTTTTCTATATAAAACCGACGAAACCCGACAGCTTTCCTCATGGCGGTCATTTGATCAGAAAGGCTTTTCCAATCACCCTTATCCTGCAACAGGATCTCATCCGGATTTATTCGCGGAATACCTAAATACTGATCCCCGATATACTGATAAAAAGTAGATTTTCCAACGCCGTTTGCACCGGCGATAAGGATATACTGTTTCAAATGGC
>JGI20166J26741_10658892_pt1 | contig 15421 bp, 8 predicted proteins | sample TergutCu122P5_FD_26741 | JGI IMG/M metagenome (IMG submission 26741)
CCCCCCCCCCAAAATGAAAGCATGTTCATGCAGGCGGAACCGGAACTAGTTCTGCTACATTTCCAGCCACATCGCCCCGACGTTTGGTGGCAGAACACAACTCAGTTTGTGACGGATTAGATTTCAAAAAGTCTTCAGCCTCGCGACCTGCAGGCATGTGACGATTCGCAACTGCCACTGACTTTTCAGGCTCTCATAACTACGGATACCTCAAAACGCGGTCACCACCACCAGCACAAACAACAGGCCCAGTAAATGCTTTCAGAATACAAATCCCGTATAGCGCCACCCTCCAAATCCCGTATAGCGCCACCCTTACTTAACGCCCATGACAGTCTGTAAACAGAAATTCCGTTGTACAGTGTTTCGACTAACTGCCACACGCAAGGCACCGCCACAAATTGCGGTAACAGAGGCGCTATACCGGGAGTTGACTGCAATTCTCTCGGCTATCACATCGAAAACACTAAGACGCCTCGCGCCATGTGAATAAAAGAAGGGGTTTACCCGCTAATAATATGGGGAAAAGCATGAAAATGAAAATACATGAACATTTATTTGTAAAGCCTTCGTGCCTAAATGGCCTACTGCTTAAACGCAGTGTTAACGTACCGCGTATAGTGCTACTGCTTGTAGGAACACACTCAAACGAGTTCGTGAATATAAGACCGTAAAATGCTACATGGAGGCAATAAACCAGCACGTCCTTACCACTACATCACCGCGGTGTGATCAATATATAATTCACAACAAACACAACAAAACTGAAACAATGATGTGCGCAGTCAGTTACGTCTGTCCAATATGTTTGAAGACCAAGTCAAATACAACAACAAAAAATCACTCTTCACATTAAATTTCATGGAATTTTTCAACACTATCCTGCAGCAAATCCTGCTTGAAAATGTTTACTATTGTGCTTGGCAAGCTTCCAAATATCTTGCACTACATTACAGTAAAAACAACTGGTGATAAAAGTTCCCAAAATATCTTATTCAGATGAGATGGAAATAATTCAAAACCACGTTGCCAGGACAGGCTGAATTCAACCTGCAATAACTCTAATCTGGGAATTACGACTAAGTCACACTATCAGCGTTGCCTAATCAGCTGTTTTGGCGGTATCACAACTGGCTCTCGCAACACACTTGTCTCTTTCTTACTCTTGCCAAGCGAAAGCCTGTATAGTGGGCAATATGGACACCGTGCCGATCACTGTCTAATCACCAAAATGCCAGTGCGGTGGGCAATACGGGCACCTTGCCGATCAATATCTACTCACCAAAAAGCTCGTTGCATCTCTGTAAATGTATAAGCCCTGTTGCCCACGACATGTAAGTTTACATCGCCATAACAATTATGATACATAACTGTAGCATGACACACCTGTATAGGCCACAACCATCGGCATGGAGGAAACGTTACGCTGTAAAGAAATAAACAGCCACTTCGAAGGGTTTAGTAATTAAGGGGGCGAGCAGCGAGGAGATATATCAGCGAAGTTAAATCAGGAATAAGAACTAACCAGATGAGATACACATAATTCAGACATTATTACCTGCAAGCTTGCCAAAGCGATGATGATTATGACGTGTATCTGGTGGAGATGCCACGGTGCAATGTCAGCCAATATACGGACTATAGTGAGTGGGGGTCTTTCGTGGCTTTCACGAGTGCATCTAAATAAATGCCGGCAGGGTATTTTAAAATTTTGCCGCCACCGCCGCCACCACCACCACCACCACCACCACATCCTCCTCCTCGTTCCACGTCATTTCCCATTCAGCATTCACTATCATATAACCGATTGGCGCTGAACAATTACTAGACGCGTTATTTAATAAACTATAAATAAATGCATATAGCACGGCTTAATCATTCATAAAGACGCCTGTGTACGTCCCACGCAAAAGTTGGCGTTGCTACAGTCATGTTCGTGCGGCTAACCACAAATCGAAATTATTTCAATGAGTGTACTGTGTATTTACATTACACAACTCTTTACACATAAATATTAATTTATTAGACCTTTCAATAAATGGACGGTGGTTGCTGATTATTCTTCTACTATAAAAACGGCATGATTAAATACGCTGCGCAACAATTTATAGTTCAAGCACTCCTACAGAATTCACTGCACGAAATGGAATGACGATCGAACATCCTGCTTTGGGAATAAGCCAATCAAAACTGTCGATTTCTTCCTCAATACGTTTTAAAGAGCACCTGGGAATGTAAGGATCACCTGAGATTGGTCGAAACACGTAGTTCTATATAGCATACAGAATTATTTGTGTTTCTATAGGTATTGGTTTAATGTTTGTACTGCTGATTAAGCCAGGACTGAGGGAACACATACGTCACTTGGGCAATACAAAGCTACTACCGTTTTAGGAACGCCACTGCCACGCAGAAGTCCGTAATTACTTACACATTAATAGGCAACGCTTAAAAAATACAGGATGAAGGGATTAAAACAACTCGACACACATGGGAAATTACTTCTAACAACGACAGTAGCAATGCGCGTCTTCTGGGAAATCAGACGGCTTCATTGGGGAAACTGATGTGTTTTATCAAATAGCTGTATGGAAAAACTATAAATAATTGAAAATCCGTTCAGAGAACTAAGATCACTTAAATCTAAAGTCCACAAATTCTCCAAATATCCGGAAGCCGTCTCAGAAATAGGCGCCAGGAGGATGACACGAAGCAAGTTTCATACTGCAGACCATCAATATTAGGCACCATCGCCCGGACAACCTGGCGCTCAAAAATTGTACACGCCTGACATAAGTGACACAAACAGCGAAATTACGAAAGGTCTTACTGTTACTTTACCACCACGACCTTACATATTACTACTGACCCACAACAATGAAACAGAGCAGTAGCAATGACATATTACAGCACACGCACTGACATGCAGAACAAATCTACAGAACAAGCAACAGGTTCACTTGAAATCACTAAGACGAGGAACAGAGACATATTACACTCAAATTAATCTTTCGTCGAAGTGATGATAATACGTAATCACCCCATCGCTCAACTGGCCATGGACTGCCCATTCGCCAATACAGCCCCCCCCCCTCCTTTCTGTAAGATTCGCCGTCGTACACAAAATATGCGTAAAATGAACACAAAAAGGAATTAATAAACCACAAACATGAGGAATAAAACCATGTGTGTTACTGAACTCAAGCTAGAGTTTCCATAACATGAAAAGCAACCCCTCGTAACGCCCGGACATGTTCAAAGCGCAGGCATCAAGCCACACACGCGAAACAGCGAGCACGAGACACTAACATAATGGAATCACGCCACATGCTTGCAGATTGATGGGATTATGGTATAAATTCTTAAGATCAGTTACGTATGACGAGGTTGCAATGCTTCTCCCAGCAAAGGGAACAGATGGTAACGTATCGCTTGCACTCACTGCCAAGGCATGGCAATAAAAACTGTGCGGTGTTGATACTGAAGCTGTTCCAATATAAGCAAGTCTGTGTAATCAACACCATCCAGAAGGAGCACTATAAGAAGACTTCCAAACACATTCGTGGACCGACGTGGCAAAGACAATTTTTACATGTGCGCTTGGCATATTGAGGTCGTCTTCGGATAACGAAAGTTAATTAACGGCCCACTTCCCTTTTGTATACATGGGGGCTGATTTCCTCAAACTGGCTCTGCAACTCACGCACCCGCCTTTACAAAAATAATATTTCTCAATTAGGGATGGACAAAATTTTTATTTTATCTGTAAATATCCTAGTGATTACTGTTATTAAATCCAGTATGGAAAAGCAACAATTCAAGTGCCACAACACGTGTCTAGCTCACTCATGATAATTAAAACCACCGAAAAGCACTTGACAGAGCAAATCCATCTCATTAATGGGAATTAAAAGAATATGCGAGAACACCAGGATACTGTAAGTGAACTGATGGGAAATACGGTGAATCAGAGATACGACACTTGGCACATAAGATGGTAGACACGCTGCTGACAGAGGAAGGTGAAAATATGACAAAGCACGCGAAGTGTTAATTATATGCTGTTGCGGTATCTTCCGAAATACAAACTCCAGGAATCCACCAAAAATCCCACACACTTTTATTTAAGCGGTAACGTGCAGTTCCAATTCGAGTTAAGAAACTAGACGTGTAGTTTGTCATGAAGCCAAACTACACGTCTGCCATTAAGTCACTACGCCCGGACAGAGTTACAATTGTCGTTTCTTCATATTCTGCACTATACCGCTGTCATGTTAGTGGTATATTAAAACAATTACGATCAAAGTAGCATTAATAAAAATCATACTCCGTTTCCGAAATTTTAGGTCCAAAAAAAAGTCATCATGGGCGACATGACGACAACAATTCGTGCTGTTTCGGTTTCATGCCCTAAAATAAATCAGAACCATTTGGATCCAACACACGGATACAAAGAAACTGTGAGAGATTTGGGGTTCTCGCAGCGGTGTCGTTGAAGATTCAAGACGGCTGCGGGACTGCCAGACCCTAAAGATAAAGGCACTATAATCCTTCGAAAAGTCCGTAACTATTTGCCAATCGACATGGTGTTACATCCAAGAAGACTTTACAGTTTCAAAGAAATCATTTATCTTTCAAAATGGACAATATTTCTGGCAGCCGATCAAATTCACAGATACCCTTGTTTTCAGTAATTCATTATGAGGCGGCTGTACGAGTTCCACTATTAATTTTGCAGGCCAGCCCCTTTTTATTGTGTTCGTTTCCTGATCCAAATGAAATACGGTGTCTCAAAATTCGAATCCGCTCATTTTTATGGGTACTTGTGTCGGTATGTGCATTATTTGCCAGTTGTTCCGTGTGCAGGACAACCACAAACGAATACAATCGGAATAACGAGGAAACAAACATATCGGCATAAATACGAATGCGCCTACAAATATGACTGCACTCCTCGAAAATTGAGACACCATACGAAGGAAGGCCCACTGTATTAGCCACAGTGAGCGAACGAACTGCCTTCTACAACACCTTATTGAAAGAAATATAGAAGGGACGAGAAGACGAGAAATGAAATGTAAGCAGCTATTGAATGGCCTTAAGGAAAAGAGAGGATTTGGGAAATTGAAAGAGTAAGCACTAGATCGCATTCTGTGGAGAACTCGCTCGGAAAGAAGCTCAAACTATCGTAAGACAGAGATGATAATGATGATGATATGATTTTACTATGAACATATGGCAATCAATCAACACTTTTCACACGGGACTGAACTACGAAATCAGCAACCGGGATATAATGCCTACATATGGCCCTACGTGGAAAAATATCCTATAATATGTTACTCCATTGAGTATAACAATGCGGTTATGTAAGGAAAATAATTGGTTCTCATACTGCTAAGTGTTCACACAGAACTTCCTAGACAGGGTCATGTTGTGTGAGGAAGATCAGACAACAATACCAGTTTCGCTCGGTATGTCACACAAAATCTCCGACGGCAATAAAATTAACAACAGCTTCTTATGTTCTAGGAAACACACGTTTCAAGGAATTGAAAGAGTATGTAGAAATGCGAAAAGAGGTAAAGGTAGAAAGAAAACAGTAACTCACAATGGTATCGGCTACTTCTGAAATTCCTGTACCAGCAGGAACAAGGATATAGGAGTTTGGAATTCAGCCAGCTGGCACATCGACACCTCCATTTGGTGGATGCAGCATCCTCCCTCATCCGCTCTTCCGCAATCACAGACACTACAGTCAGTGCATGGCCAACTAGTACAGGCTAAAACAAAGGCACGTACCTCATCGCTAAATCAATTAACAGCGTAAAAGTTGGAATGCTATACGAAGGAAATTAAAAAATGCGCGCATTGGGATAGTCAGAAAACGAATATGTATCAAAAAAATACGTTAAAACATAAAACACTAAACATTCCATTTGCGCCCGTAACATTCGGGTATGGCCTAATCGACAAATGCGGCAATGCAGTACCAAGCACTTGACATCTGTATCATGCCCATATTAGCAATTTAAATCAGCTGTCTATACTAAGAACTTACGTGTGTACTACATCACTAGAAATATTACAACAAGCTTAAGGAGATAACACTACCAGCTTTGAGTGCTGCAACAGCTGTTACTTCACAGAAGTGTCAAAAAATAACGAAACGTAATTACGTGGTAAGTTCTGCGAAATTACTAGAGTACTATGAGCGCCACCTGATCAACAGGAACCAAAACTCCGAATACAATGAAAACAAACTCCCCCTACACACAACGTATAGCTTGTGGTACAGTTTTCTAATGGAGGTAAGGGTTTTGTATGCAGGGAAATTTAATAATCATCCCCAGGGTAGTCAACAACGGGACGACCAAAAGACAGATGGTGCAACCGTGTACAGATAGCAGTAGATGCAAAATTAAAAACTGGAATGAGAGGTCAGAAAATAGAACTGGCTGGGAGAAGTCAATTATGGAGGCGGAGGAGGAGGGGGAGGTAAAATAGAAGGAGAAGACACTGGGCAACAGCATGCCACTAACAAACTTACGCGTGTAATTAAAAAAGGCTATGTACATAGCCTTACGCCCTTTGTTTTCTAGTTGTAAGCCTGTAACAAAAGTAGCATCATCCCACGACACTATTCTTTAAGAACTCTGGACATAACGCTTTTTTAAATTTACGTTCCCTGACTTCTTGAATTGTCTTTTTTTTTTCTTCCAAATAAACGTTAATAATCTGCAGTACCCCATTACAGAAACCGCCCCATATGGAGAGCCAATCTATGCTGTTGTCTCAATGAAAAGGATTAATCTCCACACTGAATTATGATCAACTATCATCACTGTGCTTAAGACAACATAGCCGTGCTTCACAATAGACTACGTAAGTTGCTTGACTGCTGTTAGTTGTATCGTCACTGTGACCTAAAATCAAACTTCATCCCATATTAGGTAACTTATGTAATCGCTAGGTACCTAGTAAAGGCGTCTTCCTGGGAGGACTGGAAAATACTGAATTTTTGCCTACAAAACTGACGACACCACTAGATATATTTAAACGTACAGTGGACGATAATATTAAAGGGCACCTTACACGATTAAGTCTAAGGAAGTGTAAATTGGAGTCAGCTGGCTCAGTACAGGGTCTAGTGGCGGCATATGATGAACACGGTAATGAAGTTTTGGGCTACACAAAGATGGGCAATTATTTACCCGAATGAGTGTTCGTTTTCAAGGAGGGCCCTATTCCAAAGAGTTAGAAGGGATCCTGAAAGCTCATCACTCATCACTTCTAGACCGGTTATATTAAGTTCAGGAATGTAAAAAAAGACATTCCTGAAATCAGAGTTCAATGGTGCTGACGATGGTACATTACAATGAGGCTTATTTGGTTTCGGAACTTTGTCCATCGTTCCACATTCGTTAAGGGTGGGAAAAAACTCCGAAACCGATGGACAACGGCTCTTTCTGCTGCACCTACCGGAGTACAGGCTTCCACAACTCCGAAAATGAAGGCAGAAAGGGATCAGCCTTCCGAAACTTTGTGTTCCGGTCGGAATGTAACGCACAAGATCACCGAAGTCACCAACCACACCACCTTCAACATTCCCCAAATTTTCGTTACAATTTATGTACCACAGCAGACAAATTTACTTGGCAAGTTTAATGGATCCCCGCACCACTCCCCTCGCATTAATCGCCATAAGAGCACTAGATGAAATGACACCATGCAAATCATGAAGTTACTTTTCCCTAGTTTCTCGTCACTTCACCCCACACGTAATCCCAAACGTTTCGTTCCGCGGCACTGAAATATAAATATCGATAACTATATCGATCCCTCATTTTAATTCAAACAATGTTAGCAATATCAAATTCACAGACCTGCACAATTGAAACCACAAAGATTTCAAATTCACTTACGCGTGTAAATGAATACTGTTATACCATCGCTACTGCGCTTCCCCTTGCCAGAAGATAATTATGAAAGGCACATGCAGAATAATGAAGTTTTAATTATGTGCAGCGTCCGTCAGAAGTATCGTTAACAACTGTAAGTCAGGAAAGATTTAGTTACGTCATTACGGCATATGGAATCAATGGGCAGATAATTCTACACCAAAAGAACAAAAATCGGTGAAACGACCACGTATGTTTGTACGAAAAGCTATTATAAACTCCTCGATAAGGACATTATGTTGAACTATGGATATCCCTTCAGTCGCTCTAGGTACAGAATAATAACGCAACAACAGTCACCACAAACGCTCGCCATTGGAGCAAGTCCCGAGTCAATTACATTCAGTTCACATCACAATCTATTCCAAACAGCATTTCAATATTACGGTCCCTTGACCTTCCAAGTGTTCACCACTACCACACTTCTGTACACGCTTCCCTTGCCAGCTGAACATTAAAGTCCTTCACTTAACTGTTTTACAAACAGTACATGAACGCTAACATGACGAGGGCCATTACGAAACTTATCCCCCTTTCCAATTGGTTCACCCTTCCTACATGTCCTTGCTCCTAACTACATTCAATTTTATTCTCAGGGAGCGAGATATATGAATTTTAAATAATCCATGACCATGCATGCAGATGATTCGAATGAATGCACACAAACATTTAAGAGATTTTACATTATAAACGTAGAAAACCTCCTATATGTACATGTTACGGCCAGTCGTGCACTTTTGTGCACAAAAAATTGTATCTGCCATTTATAGTTTAAAACATATTTTATACAAAATTCTTTAAAAATTCGTAGTTTACGTTTGTGCATTGGTTCTGGAATTTTTGTAACATACCCTGTGTAAAACATCTCCCTGATGATGGCCACAAGAGTGGCCGAAACATGTACATGGAGGAGGCTTACTGTGTTTATATTTCAATACAAGATCTCTTGAATGTTTGTATGCATTTTTTGGTTTCATCTTCGTACTGAAATACGTAAATTTCGCTTTCCAAACCGTAGCACATGCACTACGATTACTATGTTTGTTGGAGCAAAAAAGGGGGAATTTGCAATTAATGTTTATCTTACAAAGCAGCGCTTACATTTTCAGGTCACACTCAATATCCATTCTCTTAATCGCATGACATACAAATAAAAATGTGTTCTTTTCAGACCTTCACAATGTATAACATCCTGTAAAAAGCCGCATTAACATGACGTTTGTACTATCATTCATCAAACCACAGCGTGCAATTGTCTTAGGTATACGTGAATTTTTTTCCCCTCCCACGGCTTTGTATTCACCACCTACCCTCAACCATACAACTCACAGGTCACTACCCTGACAGCTACACCCGCGATGAAATTACTGGAGAAGGATAGGGAAGAATGAATATAAAGTAAAATGACAAGAATTAATTACATTTGGCGCTGGAGTGTATTTTAATGAGAATTCCAATCGTCATGTCCCTGGGAAAAAGATATCTTCTTTATAAATCAGCAGTAATAAATCTGAATTACTGTTTATTTTTCTTTGCGGAAAGATCGACGATCAAAAACCCGGACAATTTCGCCTTTCGATACATCCGGACGAATGTAGGCCGTTATTATGTCTCAAAAAGAGCACATGTCCGGGAAAAACAGGGCGTATGGTGACAGTGATACTTAAAACTTTGCTCGTCTGCGTTGTTGCACAATGTATGTTGTTTTGATACCGACGTTTCGGGTCAGCATATCGATTCCGTCGTAAATGGTGTGTGATTTACACACACACACACATCTGTGAACCTCGCAAGACGCTTAAAGCGGGGCGTTTCTTTGCGAAGGACATGGAAAAGAGAAGGCCGTTTGCGCGTATAAAATTATTTACATTGAACTATAAATCTACAAATGAGGGTTGCCTGGATTGGATCAACAGCTATGTATAAAAAACTCCACACATTCTGGTTATGAAACACTAGGGACGTGTGGGGTCAGCTCCAGAAAAGGGCTGCTAGTACCCCACTGGAAGTGAAGTTCAGTGGAATTCCGGGCGAGTCAGGGCGTGGTTAGAGGGAAGGTATCCCAACCCTTATCCAACCTGCGACCATCCGCTTTATTGGCTGAAGTGCTCAAGCTCTGCGTGCAGTAACCGTGCTCTGTATGAACCATGGAACGAAGCTATCCCACTCTTCTACAACTGTAACGTCAGAAGTAACTGCATTAAGCAGCCACTCTCCAATTACTGACAGCAGCGCGGTTGGCCAAGAAATTATCAATAAAATTACAGTCAATACAAAATATTATTACTGAAAGGGCACCAGTATCCATCTTGCGACCTCTCGACGACTTTTACGTTGAAATATTCGGTCCCAGTTGTAACTGAAGACACATCGATAATGGAATCGACGAGCACTGTCAATCTGCTAATGAAAATGCGGTTTTCAGTGGCTCACTGACAGCAACCTGTCTGTGTTGCCATCATACAAATGCATACGAACCCACACGGCAACTTTATCTGCCGCTTAAACACAGGGACAAAGCAATATGCGGGAGCACTGAACAGGTGATAGGTTGAGAGTGGTTACTGCCCAAAGAATACAGCATGCTGACATGAGGGTGTTCCATTCTGAAATGAAGTCCAGGCTACTGTAACTAATGGCAAATTTGCTTTAACTGAATTCATGAAATAGTGATATTCTGCAAAAACTGAGAGTCTTTAAGGTGGCCAACGATCTCTTTACAGTCTTTGCGAAAGTCGTAATTTCATTACCACGTTCATATGACCCTGATCCTGAGCCTGTTTAACGTTTGAAACCAATATGGTTACCTAGAGTACCACCACAAACTCTACGTTCAGCCCGCAGAGCATTTGTGTGTTTTGTTTGGATCTCACAACAAATAATGTGGACTTCCCTATCCCGTATTAAATTACTGGTTCTTATAAGCGAGACAGAGGGAGGTTTACTGCGCAGTACGAACTGAATCTTTAATTACAACTCAGGTCAGCTGAGGCCCGTGTTTGATCCCAGGTCATTTAACGTGACATTTGTGATGGACAAAGTGGCAATGGGGTAAGTTTTTCTCCGAATACTTCGCCTTTCCCCTGTATGTATCATTCCACCACTGCTCCATACAAATCTTCATTTGCATGTTCTTACCAAAAGGACAAACTTGAGCTCTTCTGGAATACAAAAGTACTTTCGCTTAGTCTTTTAAGTGTTAATCCAACCCAAACGATCCAATTGTGTTCCTTTTAAATCCACTTGAATATTTTAACCGCCCACGCTCAAAGCACCCTACTGCTCTTTGCTCTTCGACATATCCAATTGTAGACCTATACCATAGCACATTTCTAGTCCCATATGCGTATGCTTCACTTCACACCCCTACCGTCTTAAGACTCTTGTCGTTTAATGACAGTTTATCAACTACAGTGCCACATGATAGGATCACTATGAACAATAAAATGCATGGAAAGCAGCAGTGGTGATCTGTTACTAAATAAGGAAGCTAATATAGCATTCCGGACATCTACATCGGAAGGGTGACGCAAGAAACACCACGAAAATATACCAAGCCATCTCACACCAAGGACAACTGAACGGCAGACCCAAGGCTAGATAGAAAGATGATGCAGAGAATGACACAAGAATAATGGGAATTGTAAATTGCAGACAAGTAGCGCGGGATAGGGATGGATGGAGGAGAGCAACCAAGGAGGTGCTTATCCTTCTTAGATAGTGGAGCCATAGAAGAATATGGCATGCACATGAAAGGGCTCAGTAAGATCATGACAAACAAAACTAACAGCACATTTGCACGATTATATTCGAATACGGAACCTTCGAATGCGGCAAACATATTTTTTGTAAATTATCAAAGCATATTAATATTCAAAGAATGATACGTTATCGTTCTTACCATTACTCCGGACCTGTGGTAACAGCAGAACTATCTAAGAAATATCTGTAAACCAGTCAGAAACAAAACGCCTACTGTGATGGCGTTCTAAAATTGAACGTCGGAACACTAGTACGATATTGTTTGCTCCCTCCACTACAACTTTCATGATACAGACAGACGTGAAAGTTAATAAACGATCATAACCTATGTTCACCTGCACGACGTTCATGTTCCAATGTCAGCATACAGCGCTCTTCACTAGCACAAGGTTTTCCGGAATTACCCACCTTCAAGTACCTTAAACAGTAGACCTACTAGGTGGTGCAGCGCGTTCTAAGCACAAAGAAGTACTGAAGTTACAAGGGAAGTCTTCTGGAAACTTATAAAAATGATCGCCAGAGGCTTCGAGTTCTGCGTCGTCGTCGTCGTCGTCATAATATAACGGAACAACGTACCTGCAACAACCATGTGCCCATAAGAAACATACCGTCCGGTTCTCTCCTCTCCGGCTGTACAAGCTTGGGAAAAGGGGGAAGGTTAAATTTCAGGGGGCGGTGATACGTAAGCAAGGGTACTATGCTGTCCAGCACAGAAATATTTAGCCTCATGCCGTGAGAGGGAATAAACTAAGCTAATACTTTTCGCCTACATTCATGCTCTATTTAAAACAATATTTAACAATCACTCTAAATCGAAACTGGCAATCACTTTACACCAACCGAAGTAATTTTTTTTCAGAATGGACAAAACACTAGTATCTACAATGAACAGATAACGTAACACATTTCATGACGTCATGACATAACAATCGTAGCTGCACGGAGCCAGACATATGGTAATCGGACAGCAGTCGGTTCGGGTAGGATATAATTATGTTATACGATAAGAAATAACACATGTGATAAAACGCAGACCAATTTTTACACAACTACGGGATTTTCATTATATGACGCTACGTATGCTGGTCATCAACACTGAACTACTCCATGCCGGCTCATTTTAGAAAGCATGTTCGCAGCCACACTATTCAATAAGCCCATTTTACGGTCGTAAATTTTTTTAAGAGTTCTCCATAATAAATAAATCAAGTACCACGCCTAAAATGCATCACACAGGAAAATGGTGGTGACCCCGCCTGTTTTTGAGCTTCAGTACACGGAAGCGAATAGTGACCTTGCAACCCCCCCTCCCCCCCGCGTTCCCACTGGACAGTGGGCTGATTAGGCCCCAGAGCCGTTACGAACAAAGCTACTTGAAAAAATATCCGTCCGTGAGATGAATCGAACCAAAATTTTACGGAACATGCCAGTACAGAATCAGTAAAGCAACAAAATTACAATCTCACAATATTCCAGGAAACATGACGAACGACTCGAGAATATTCCGTAAGTTTACGAAGGCCCTTACCACTGTACGTATCATACTAGCCGTTGCCAGTCACACAGAAATGCGGCTCAATTCATACACATGGCCACTATCACTATCATGACATCACTGTTCCTGGTCGATGATTCGACGTCTGATGCACGATGTCCTTGATAAAACGCCGAGCAAAAAATTCGCGGAGCGACTGCCCATCGTTTCGTCTGTAAACAGCATTACTATTTCTGTGCACGTCCGCTTGAGAGAGATAAACAGCGTTCTCATTTTCATTCCCTAAAACTGGGACAGCCAACTGCCGGGTAACACAACAGGGCCAAGAAGTTTGCTGATTTATTTTCTCAGCGTAATTCCGTTAGGAATGTAACAAAGGGTTGTAAACTTAACTAAAAAAAACTCCTATCGATTATTTTATCACTTAGTTCACTTAAATTCGCTCAGGAACTCGGACTTCACGTCATACGACAAGATGACTGGTGAATAACAAACCGACATCATCCTGCTGGAAATGAGCAACACCATGAAATACGTCACTCAGGATGTTCGGTGTCCCTATCGCGATTCGAACCGGCCACGTTACGAACGCAAGTCAGGGAAGTAACAGTTTGAACAAAGCTGCGCGGTCAGTAGGGAGCATTATACTGTGAACACATGAACTGTGGGCGATTTTACTGTACTGCTCATGCGCTGAAAGCACAGGAATGAATACTAAACGCATTCATATAAGCAGAAAGATAAAGTTTTGGAATCGCGCTGCTTTAGTCACCAAAGTGGCGCTATCTGCATAGCTCAGGGAAATCTTTATGTAACTGGACTGACGGCGTCGGCCTCATCATTTGGCCACCTCGTTCACCTGACGTTACATCACTTGATTTCCTAATCGCGGGGATAATATATAACGGATGCTATTTACGTCCCATTACTACCCGCAACTCCGTCCGACCTTACTGCGAGTATATAAACTGCTGTAGATCCAGATAACACCCGCCAGACTTACAGACCGAGTGGGATGAACTGGAATACAAATGTGCACGGCTACTCACGGTACGCTCAATGAACATTTGTAAATTGGTAAATGTAGGTTACAAACACTTGATCATACAACCAAACGGAATCAGTTCATTTTTCACTCCTGTGCTCTTAAGTTTTAAATAATATAATACCAGAAACGCCCAAGTGTCTTATGTTCATTCTGTATAATGTGGATTGTCAATGGTAAGCTGAAAAGCGAAATAACTACAAATATCAACAAATAATAATATTTATTTTTAAATCCTCTCAAAGAAATCTATGTAAAAACTTGTCTCTGCGAAGTCTGTTACATATGAAACTCGGGCACTGGCAACTAGTCTGTCACTTCGAACCACATCTACACAACCTCAAATTTGATTACTGGTAAAATCAGGTGAAATAGGCTGCGACTGTCTGTCAAAATTAATGCGCTTCCAGGAAATGCGATATTTGAGAAGGAAACAAAATCATGATTCGACGCCTCCGAAAACCACGATGACAAAGTTCCGTGCTGCGACAAGGAAGCAACAAGCCACTCTCAGTCTATATGAAACAACAGAAACCTTTTAGATGTGCTTTAATTAGGTTCAAGCCATTCCGCCCACCGTGAGAACATTAAAGCGCCACAGCACACTATACCCCGACGAGAACGAAAATGGTATCAGGAGTATTTATAAATGTGCCTGACATGGCTGAATTTATAATATGAACAAACCACAATCGAATTACATGATAACAGGGGCGGAAATGTTTATCAGCTTGGTTGAATAGACAACTAACAAACATTTATTCCCGCCAGACAAACCGTCTAGCCGTTGACATCACTCTCCTGCTGCATATATTTCTAGTCCTACAGATGAATCAGCAAAAGTAAACTTGTCCCTTTCCACGACATGAAGACATACAGGGGGGCCAGAGTTATAGTCAGAACCATTTTAATCTCGACACTAGATGGAAGTGGTGTGTTCAGTTTACGCCACGGCACCCACATAAAAGGAGGCTGCGTGGTATGCCCACGCAGCCTCCTTTTCTGTGGGTGCCGTGGCGTTAACTGAACTCACCACTTCCATCTAGTGTCGAGATTAAAATGGTTCTGACTATAACTCTGGTCCCCCTGTATGTCTTCAAGTCGTGGAAAGCGGCAAGTTTACTTTTGCGGATTCATCTGTAGGTTGTGACGTTCTGT
>JGI20166J26741_10660003_pt1 | contig 15420 bp, 18 predicted proteins | sample TergutCu122P5_FD_26741 | JGI IMG/M metagenome (IMG submission 26741)
AGACCTGGACGCGGAGGATGACGGGGAGCAGGTGTATGAATGCTGAACCTGCGTCCGACCAATCAGTACAAAAAAGACCGCAAACTAGCCATAAAGCGCGGGCTTCCTATGAGCCTGCTGGACGAGGTGCTGCAAACCCTGATGGAGGAAAAGGCCGTCTTTTGGTTTTTGCGTAATCCGCACCCCGCTTCTCCCCCTCAAACACGAAATACCCGCCTCTCTCCTCTATCCTGACCCCTCCGAACACCGCGATAAACTTATTCTTATACCACTCCCGGCGCTTCGTGACCATCAGCATTTTCCCGCCGATAGCCAGCCGGTTGAAGCCCTTCTCGATAAACCCCTTGGCGACCGCGAAATCCGCGTGATACGGCGGATTCGACAGGATGAGCGCGTAGCCCGCGCCGCCGATGTCCCCGAATCCGTCGCTCTGAACGACGCTCACGCCGGGGACGCCGTTTATCCGGGCGTTTTCACGCGCGATTTTTACCGCTTCCCCGTCAATGTCGGACATGGTCACATATTCCGCGCCGACGAGCTTCGCGGCGTATATCCCGGCGATCCCCCAGCCGCAGCCCAGGTCGAGCACCTTGCCGCCGGGGCGGAATTCCGCCAAAGACAGCATGGCCAGGGTCCCCGCGTCCGGGCCGCCGGGGGAGAACAGCGAGGGCAAAGTGCGAAAGCTCATGGTAATGCCGTTTATTGTGACTGCAATCATGATTCGTTCCCTACAGACTGCATATCTCCGGATCGGTGATCTTCCCGGTCAGCGCGCTGGCGGCGGCCACGGCCGGGCCGCACAGGTACACCTCCGACTCCGGGTGCCCCATCCTGCCGACGAAGTTCCTGTTAGTCGTCGAGAGGGCCCGCTCGCCTTTGGCCAGGACGCCCATGTGCCCGCCCAGGCACGGCCCGCAGGTCGGCGTGGACACGACGGCCCCGGCCCTTACGAAGTCCTCGATAAGCCCCTCTTTCAGGGCGTCGAGATATATCTGCTGCGTCCCCGGGAAGATTATCACGCGCATACCCCTGGCGACCTTTTTGCCGCGCAATATTTCGGCGGCAACGCGCAGGTCGCCCATGCGGCCGTTGGTGCAGGAGCCGATGACGACCTGGTCGATCGCCACCTCGCCGGCCTCGCCGATCGTCCGCGTGTTCTCCGGCAGATGCGGGAAGGCCACGACGGGCCTGAGCGCCGCCAGGTCGACCGTGTACGTCTCGTCATACAATGCGTCCGCGTCGGCCTCGAAAACCGCGTAGGGCTTGGACGAATGCGCGACGAAATACTCCATCGTCAGGGCGTCCGCCGGGAATATCCCGTTTTTCGCGCCGGCCTCGATGGCCATGTTGCAGACGGTGAAGCGGTCGTCCATCGAAAGGTTCGCGACGCCGTCCCCCGCGAATTCTATGGATTTATAGAGCGCGCCGTCCACGCCGATCATGCCGATTATATGCAGGATCAGGTCCTTGCCGCCGATCCATTTGCGGGGCTTGCCGATCAGGACGAACTTTACGGCGGAGGGGACCTTGAACCACGCCTTGCCCGTGGCCATGCCGCAGGCCATGTCGGTCGAACCGACGCCCGTGGCGAAGGCGCCCAGCGCGCCGTAGGTGCAGGTGTGCGAGTCCGCGCCGATTATCAGGTCGCCCGGCGCGACGAGGCCCTTTTCCGGCAGCAGGCAGTGCTCGATGCCCATCTCGCCGACCTCGAAGTAGTTTACGAGCTCCTTCTCCCGCGCGAATTCCCGCATCATCTTGCAGTGCTCCGCGGACTTGATGTCCTTGTTCGGCGTGAAGTGGTCCGGGACCACGACGACTTTCGACTTGTCGAACACGGCCTTCGCCCCGGTTTTCCCGAATTCCCTGATCGCCACCGGCGCCGTGATGTCGTTGCCCAAAACGAGGTCGAGATCGGCCTCGATCAGCTGGCCGGGCGTCACTTCCGGCAGGCCGGCGCGGCGGGCCAGGATTTTTTGCGTCATTGTCATTGGCATTGCTCTATACCTCCTGTGCGGCCGAGAGCATCCCTTAGGCCGGCAATATCCTTGAATATAACTGCATATGCTTTTTAACCACATCGAGGATATCACGTTTCATACAAAACCACGCCCCCGTCCAATATAGAATCCCTAAGGCATGAGTTTTGCAGTCCTTTCATCGTCAACAAATCAACATCCACGGATAGTTTATCCTCCAGAGAAAAAAGGAAATCCCAGTATGCTTCGGACAAATCCGCGCCGTCAACGACCAAATCTATATCGCTTTGTTCCGTTGCCGTGTTTTTGGCATAAGATCCCACCAACACCACGCGCGATATAGGCAGCGCAGCCGCGGAGTTTTTGACAACCGCCCGTATTTCCGAGACTTTATACATCCGGACCGCCTCCGCGCAGCGCGTCTTTTATCAATCCAAACAGCCCCTTTGCCCCGCGAAACCCCTCCGCGATCTCCTCCAGAAGCTCGGGCCGGAATACGCCGTCGGATACGGGGCAGTCCTTTCCGACGCGGAAGCTCCTCATATTGAGAAAATCCCTAAGTATCAGGTTTTCCACGCCCGCGAAACGGTCTTTCGCGTATTTGGCTCCGAAAACCGCCATACCGAGCCCGCCGGCCCGCTCCAGCTCCCGCGCGAAGGCGGCGCCGCCTGCGAGGGCGGCTTTTCGTATGCGCTCCATGCCCGGGCCCGTCTGGTTATATATCCTGATCCCATACGAATAATATTCGCAGCCCATGTCAAAGTACAGGCCGGGGATGTCCTTTTCCCGGGACGGCTCCCGGAACCTGACGTACATATACTCTTTTAGCGGCGCGCCCCTGGAGAACCTCATGTCGCTGTACATGGACGACAGGCATTTCGACGGCTTCGTCTCCAAAGCCGCGTCGACAGAGGCCGCCACGGGGGCGAGACCGTAAAAAAGGCGCGTCAGGGGCTCGGTTATCAGGGCCTTGTACCTGATTTTGTTCTCCTCCAGCCGCTCCGTCGTGTTGATATGGCGCAGCGACAGGAGAAAGTCCTGGAATTCCCGCGGGAAACCGTCGAAACCGCCTGATTCCATCGGATTAACCTTCATTCGACCGCATAATACAGTTTCACCGTGACCGACGCGGTCTTCCATTTTGACCACGTGTTGAGCGTCCCGTATGAACTGAATTCCTCCGAAGCGGAGTTGAGGGCTGTTATCTGAAAGACACCCAAGCTCGCGTTTAGCAGCTTCCCTGCTCGTGAACCGGAACTCTCCGCGATTATGTCGATGCGCTCCTTAGCGTTCGCCGTGGCTTGCCGTATCATATCCAGCTTTAGCTGATCAAGCTTTGTGTAGTAAAAATTGGGCGCATCAGACACGAGATTGACGCCGGAGTCAATCAGTTCGGTCACGCTACGGGAAATGTTCTCTATTTTGTCCACGTCGCCGGACGAGATGAAGACGCTCTGCGTCAACTTATAGCCGTCCGGATAAGAACCGATGATAGCCCCATTGTCCGCGTATTCGTTCCGGATTTTCTGCTCGATATTCACCGCCAGGAATGTTATCTCGTTTTCGTGAACACCGTTATCAAGCAGATATTTGCGAACGATGCCGGCATTCTCTTTCAGAAGGCCATACGCCTCCTGAGTGGTCGCCGCTTCGCAAGAAAAACTGCCGTTCCAAGTAACCTGATCCGAGAGAAAGTCACGCGAGGCCGAACCGGTCGCCGTTATCCCCCCGCTGGCAATAGTTTTGTAGGATACCAGCCCGTTAATAACCAAGTTCGCAGCCTTGCCAATCCCTATCGAGAGGAGGCAGATTGCCGCTATCACCCACGCACCGATCACAACTGACTTGATGATGCCCGCAATTCCAGGGTCGAGCCTAAACCGCGAAGGTTTTTGCTTATTGTACATTCCATCAACCCCTATAGTATCACATATACGCCCTGAACCTCATCTCGATATCCTTTATCAGCTTATACTCGATGCTGTCCACCAGCGCGTTCCAGCTCGCCTCGAGGATGTCGTTGGACACGCCGACGGTGGACCAGCTGTCCTCCCCGTCGGTGGACTCTATCAGCACGCGCACCGTGGAAGCCGTGGCCGCGCCGCCGTCCAGCACGCGGACCTTGTAATCCGTCAGGTACACTTCCCGAAGCTGGGGATAGAAGACCTCCAGGGCCTTGCGGAGCGCCTTGTCCAGGGCGTTCACCGGGCCGTTCCCCTCGGCCGCGGTGACCTCCGTCCTGCCGTCCACGATGACCTTTATCACGGCGGAGGCGCTCTGATCGTCGGAATAGGGCTGTTCGCCGATTATTTTGAATTTGACCAGCTGGAAAAACGGCTTGTATTTGCCGAGCTGCTTGCGGATGATGAGCTCCACGGAGGCCTCGGCCGCCTCGAACTGGTAGCCCTTGCTCTCCAGCTCCTTCAGCCTCGCCGTGACGGCCTCCGTCTCCGGCGAGTCCCTGGTGATGTTCTTGTCGATCTTTTGTATGCGAGAGATGATCAGGCTCCTGCCGGCGACCTCGCTGGTCAGGAATTTGCGCTCGTTGCCGACGGCCGCGGGGTCGACGTGCTCGTAGCTGCCGGGGGCCTTGGCCATCGCGTCGATGTGCAGCCCGCCCTTGTGGGCGAAGGCGCTTCTGCCGACATACGGCTCCCGCTCCGGCATGGCGACGTTGGCGATCTCGTTTATCAGCCGCGCCGTGACCGTCAGGTTCTTAAGCTGCTCCGGCGGTATGCACGCGATCCCGCGCTTTAGCTGGAGGTTCGGGATTATGGACGAAAGCGCGGCGTTCCCGCAGCGCTCCCCGAAGCCCGTCAGCGCGCCCTGCACCTGCTCCGCGCCGGCCATGACAGCTATGACGGAGTTGGCCACGGCCATGCCCGCGTCGTTGTGGCAGTGGATGCCGATGCGGACGCCGGCCGTTTCGACGGCCTTCTTCGTAGCCTCGTATATCTCGTCCGGAAAGGTCCCGCCGTTGGTGTCGCAGAGGCAGACGCAGTCCGCGCCCGCGTCCGCCGCCGCGCGGATGGTGTCCAAGGCGTAGGCCGGGTTGGCCGCGTAGCCCTGGAAAAAGTGCTCCGCGTCGAATATGACCTCTTTGCCGCGCTCCTTCAGGAAGGCCACCGTCTCGGAGATCATCTTGAGGTTTTCGCCGAGGGTCGTTTTAAGCACGTCCGTCACGTGGTAATCCCAGCTCTTGCCGACGATGCAGACCACGGGGGTGTTGGCCGCCAGCAAAGCGGCCGCGTTTTTGTCGTCCGCCACGGCCGCGCCTTTTTTGCGCGTGCTCCCGAAGGCGGCGAGCCTGGCGTTTTTAAGCGCCAGCCCGCCCGCCTTGGCGAAGAACTCCAGCTCCTTCGGGTTCGAGGCGGGGAAACCGGCCTCGATATAGCTCACTCCGAGGTCGTCCAGGGCCTCCACGATCTTCAGCCTGTCCGTCAGGGAGAAGGATATGCCCTCCGCCTGCGCCCCGTCGCGGAGCGTCGTTTCCAATACAGATACTCTTCCGGGCGTTTTCGTCATTTTTTCGCCCAGCTCATCATCTGCCTTAGCTCTTTCCCGACCTTCTCCACCTGGTGCTCGGCCTCCATGCGCCGCGAGGCGTTGAAGTGCGCCCTGTTGGACTGGTTCTCGAGGATCCAGCTCTTGGCGAAGGTGCCGTCCTGTATCTCGCTCAGAACTTTCTTCATCTCTTTCTTGGTTTCGGCGGTGATTATGCGCTTGCCTGTCTCGTAATCCCCGTATTCGGCGGTGTCGCTGATGGAATAGCGCATATAGCCCAGGCCGCCCTGGTTCACGAGGTCGATGATCAGCTTCATCTCGTGGATGCACTCGAAATAGGCGCTTTCCGGCTGATACCCGGCCTCCACGAGCGTCTCGAACCCGGCCTTCATAAGCGCGGTCACTCCGCCGCAGAGCACGGCCTGCTCGCCGAAGAGGTCCGTCTCCGTCTCTTCCTTAAAGGTAGTCTCCAGAACGCCGGCCCGCGCCCCGCCGATGCCGAGCGCGTAAGCCAAGGCCACGTCGCGGGTGTCGCCGGTCACGTCCCTGTGGACGGCGATAAGGCACGGGACCCCGCGCCCCTCCTGGAACTGGCTCCTGACGGTGTGGCCGGGGCCCTTGGGCGCGATCATGAACACGTTCACGTCCTCCGGCGGAGCGACCTGGCCGAAGTGGATGTTGAAGCCGTGGGCGAAGGCCAGGTATTTGCCGGGTTTCAGGTTCGGCTCGACGCTCTCCCTGTAGATTTTCGGCTGCTTCTCGTCGTTGACGAGGATCATGATGACATCGGCGGCCTTGGCCGCGTCAAAGGCCGTGGCGACCTTTAGGCCGGCGTCCCCGGCGACCTTCCAGGACTTACTGCCCTCGTAGAGGCCGACGATCACGTCCACTCCCGATTCGTGCAGGTTAAGCGCGTGGGCGTGGCCCTGGCTGCCGTAGCCGATGACGGCCACGGTCTTGCCGTTGAGGCGGCTGAGGTCGCAGTCCTGCTGATAATAGAGCTTTGCCATTTGTAAATCCTCCCTTGGTTTATGGTTTATCATTATTTTTCACTTTCATTCGCCCCTCTTGGCAGCGCCGTCAGCCCCGTCCTGGCCACCTCCACGATCCCGTAGGGCCGCATCAGATCTATGAACGCGTCTATCTTGGACTTGCCGCCGGTTATCTCCACCGTGACGGAGCTTGGGGCCACGTCGATGATGCTGCCGCGGAAGATGCCGACGATCCCGGCCAGGTCGGCGCGGGTCGCGGACGTGGCCGTGACCTTTATAAGGGCGATCTCGCGGTATATAGACGTCTCCGGCGGCAGGGCGACCACCTCCACCGTGTCCACCAGCTTTCCGACCTGCTTCGATATCTGGTCGATTATCAGGTCGTCGCCTGTCACGGCGACGGTGATCCTGGAATAGAGCGGGTTTTCCGTCTCGCCGACGCTCAGGCTGTCGATGTTGTACCCCCGGCGGCTGAACAGCCCCGTCACCCGGCGAAGGACGCCGGGCTGGTTGTCCACCAGGATTGAAAGCACGTGCTTCATCGGTTCAGTACCTCCCAATCGTATTATTGATTCATCCGCTCGTCGGTTATCCCGGGCCTGACAAAGTCCGTCTCAAGCCGTTCGTACAGGTCGCGCGCCTTCATCCGACACCTCCCGCGAAAGTTTTGAAGGTGATTATATATCATTCAAGCGATTTGCGCTAGTCTTTTTGTCATTTTTCCCACGACAAACGAATGAACATACAAATTGCACAACGAATGTAGGGCGCGCCGACCCCGGCGCGCCGAGCTTGCAACAATATTCATTGCAAATAGTGCCAATTGTGTGGAACGGCGCGCCGGGGTCGGCGCGCCCTACAATAAAAGGAACTCTAATTTTATGCAGAAATACTTTCATGCGTTTGTCGTGTCATTTTCCCCCGTCATCCTGTTCGCCGCGCTGATAAGCGCCCGAAGCGAGGATTTGCTTATGCTGGAGCTGATCCCGGAGCCGAAGCAGGCCTTCCCGTCCTTATCGGTGACATGGATATAGGTTATCGCGCGGGACTGGGAGCCGTAGTCCAGAGAGTGCTCGCTGTAGCTGGTGATCTCGAACTCCAGGCCGAAGTCCTTTTTCAGCGCCGTCGCGAAGGCGTCGATTATGCCGTTGCCCTCGCCGTAGATCGTCTGCTCCAGCCCGTTCACCTCGACCACCGCGTCAACGCGCGTCATGCCGTTCGACTTCTCGTCGTAGCGCACAAGGCGCACGGGCGTCTCGATGTTGACGTACCTGTCCATGAACAGCCTGTATATCTCCTCGCGGCCGAGCTCCTTGGACCGCTCGTCCGAGACCTTCGTCACATAGTCCCCGAAGTCCTGCCGCATGGCCTTCGGCAGTACGATGCCGTACCCGCTCTCCAGGATATAGGACACGCCGCCCTTCCCGGACTGGCTGTTTATGCGGATAATGGCCTCGTAGCTGCGCCCGACGTCCGCCGGGTCGATCGGAAGGTACGGGACCTCCCAGAAATCCGCGTTCGCGCCCCGGCAGGCCAGGCCCTTGTTTATCGCGTCCTGGTGCGAGCCGGAAAACGCCGTGAACACCAGCTTCCCGGCGTAGGGGTGGCGCGGGGGCACGGTCATCTGCGTCTCTTTTTCGTATATGTCCACGACCTTGTTCATGTCGGAGAAATCCAGCTCCGGGTCGACGCCCTGGGAGCAGAGGTTCATCGCGACGGTCAAAATGTCCGCGTTACCGGTGCGCTCGCCGTTTCCGAAAAGCGTGCCCTCGATGCGGTCGGCCCCCGCCAGGAGGGCGAGTTCGCTCGCCGCCACGGCGGTGCCGCGGTCGTTGTGCGCGTGGATGCTGACGAGGACGGAATCCCGGTATTTAAGGCCGTTGCACATATATTCGATGATGTCCGCGTAAACGTTCGGCGTGCTCATCTCGACGGTGGACGGCAGGTTGATTATCGCCTTGCGGCCGGGCGCGGGCTTCCAGACGTCCAGAACGGCGTTGCAGACCTCCAGGGCGTAGTCCGGCTCGGTGCCGGTGAAGCTCTCCGGGGAGTATTCGAAACGGAAACGCTCGGGGCCGAACCGCCCGGCCAGTTCCATGACCCGCTCCGCGCCGTGGACGGCCAGTTCCCTGATCTCATCCTTGCTCTTGCGGAAGACCACCCGGCGCTGGAGCTCCGACGTGGAGTTGTACAGGTGCACGATCGCGGATTTCACGCCCTCGAGGGCCTCGAAGGTGCGCTCCATGATGTGGTCGCGCGCCTGGGTCAGCACCTGGACGCAGACCCCGTCGGGGATCAGGCCGTTTTCGATCAGCGTCCTGGCGAAGTTGTACTCCGTCTCGCTGGCCGCCGGGAAGCCTATCTCGATCTCCCTGAAGCCCGTTTCAACGAGAAAGCGGAAGAAATCTATCTTCTGCTCCAAGGTCATGGGCGTCTCGAGGGACTGGTTGCCGTCGCGCAGGTCCACGCTGCACCAGATCGGCGCGCGCGTCAGCTTTTTTGACGGCCAGGCGCGCTCCGGGAAGCTAAAGTCCGGGTACGGGTGATACTTCCGGTAGTTCATGGCGATTCCTCCTTGTTTGTAGGGGCGATTATCAATCGCCCGCGTGATGACGATTACCAACCGCCCGCCTGTCTCCGGGCGGCCGTTGCAGAACCAAAAAAGCCCTTCGTCTCAGTTTTAAGAGACGAAGGGCTCGCGGTACCACTCTAATTTGCCCCATAGGGGCACGCTTAAACGGATACATAGGCATACGGATACATATATATCCTGTCCCGGATAACGGCGGACTCTCCGGCGGGGCCTACTGAATGAAAACTTTTCAGCCCGCGACTCAAAGGCGAGTTCGGCTCCTTCGCTCTGCCGTTTCACACCGGCCAACGGCTCTCTGGAATCGCTCGGGAGCTTACTACTCCTTATCACAGTGTTGTCTGTATGAAATTGTGACCCAAAAGAATTATACCGGATACGACATGATATGTCAAATAAATTTTTTTGTTGAATTGTAAAAATGAATCTGATATACTTTGGCCAGCCATAATGTCGAAGCGAATCGAGGTGACGGAAATGAAAGCTAAGATCCATCCGCAATATTACCAGGCCACCGTGCGCTGCAACTGCGGGAACGAGTTCGTCGCGGGCTCCACGAAAAAGGAGATCCACGTGGAGGTCTGCTCCAAGTGCCACCCTTTTTACACCGGCAGCCAGAAGATGCTCGTGGAGTCCGGCGGGCGCGTCGAGAAGTTCAAGAAGAAATACAATCTGGCGTGACAGATGTAATTTACAATTCACAAAAATTTCACAAACACGCGGCCTTTCTGTTTTATAATGTGCCGGTATGGGAGCGGATCCCATACCGGTATTTTATTTGACGCTCGCAGGGAATAATGTTATTATTCTGGCGGGTCCGTTCGCGGGCCCCCACGGGAGGTCTTGATTGTCGTGAGAAAAATAATCGCTCGGATGCTCAAAGTCAGCGCGCCCATTATTATTTGCGCGGCGCTGGCGCTGTTTTCCGCTTCGTGCGGGAACAATCCGGGGCCGTCGGCCGCGAATTCGGCCTCGAACGCCGTAAACCCGGCGCCGACCGCCGCGCCGCCGTCCCCAACCGCCGAACTGACCGACCCGCCCTGGCCGACCGGCGAAGTGCAGAATGACGTCTGGAAAAAGCTCAACGCCGGCGGCACCGCGTTCAAGCTCACCGACGCCCAGCAGGCGCTGTTTGACGAGTACACGAAAAATTTGGACATCGGTATATTCAAGGACGCGAACCCGGTCGACGTCGCCCAGGTGTATATAGAATGCGGCATAGAGGGCAAATGGGAGGCCGAATACAATCTCTACGACCCGAACGGCGTCTTCCAAACCAAGGACGAATACCACCGGGCCTTTGTCGCGGACATGAACAACGCGGACATAAGAACGCGCAGGAGCCTCGCCGACCTGATGTTCCCATACTTAAACGACGGCCGGTTCATAGATGACGGCAATAACCTGGGCCATATCCTCTTTGACTCCCCCGCCGAAACCGACGCGAGCCAGGGAGAAAGCGCGACCCTCGGGCCGCTGATAAAGAAAATTTTCCGTTTTTCCAAGAACGGCGACGGGATATGGCTTCTCGCGACTCAGAACCCGTATGAAATAGCGCAATAGACTAAAAGTTCCCGGGGGGGGATCGGCATGAGATCGAGAAACGGCAAGAGCTGGCTGTCGTTTGTCCTGTTTCTGCTCGCCGGGATAGTGGCGGGCGGCTTTCTGGGCTATTATCTCGGCCGCCTGGAGAGCTTCCAATGGCTGGATTACGGCCGAACCCTGGGGCTGGATCCCCCGTTTTCCCTGGACATCGGCATAATCGGCTTTTCCTTCGGTTTCACGCTGAAATTCAACGTCGGCGGCGTCATAGGCATGGTAATCGCCGCGATAATCCATTCGATCATAAAGAGATGAGGGCGCCGCCGGCATGAAAAAAATCGTGCTCGCCTCGGCCTCGCCGCGCAGGCAGGCGCTTCTGCGGCAGGCCGGCATAGATTTCGAGCTCCGCGTTCCGGACGTCGACGAACACGCGGACGGGGAGGACCTGATCTCGCCCTACGACCTGGTCAAGATACTCTCCGAGCGGAAGGCCCTGGAGGCGCTTAAGGCAGCCGGGGACTCCGAGGTCATAATCGCCGCGGACACCGTCGTGGCGCTCGGCGGGGCCGTCATGGGAAAGCCGGCCGGCGCGGACGGCGCGGCGGAGATGCTCAGGCGGCTGGGCGGCAAAAAGCACTCCGTCTACACGGGCCTGGCGATGATAAACAAAAACCCGGACGGGTACGAGATGAAAAGCCTGGTCGACACCACGGAGGTATACATGCGCGCGCTTACGGAAGCGGAAATCGCCGCGTATATCGGGACCGGCGAGCCGTTCGACAAAGCCGGGGCCTACGCCATACAGGGCAAAGGCGCGTTTCTGATCGAGGGGATCGAGGGGGATTTCTACACGGTCATGGGCCTGCCGCTGGTGAAGGTGTATCTGGCTCTCAGGGAATGGGGCATTGAGATTTAGTATACGCATTTGACGCGCCTGGGGGGACGTTTGTGGTCACAGTCCGGCGGTTCGCCAGAAAGAACCTTATAGCGCACGCCGTAATCGCGCTGATCGCCTGCGCCGTCTGCCTGGCGGTCGTTTACGCCTCGTGGGGCGACGCGCGGAACCTAGTCGTCACCTCGGCGTTCGACCCGCAAAAGGCGGCGGCCGACTTCCCGCCGCGGGCTCTGGACACGGCGGGCAACGGCCCCGGCGCTTTCATAGCCGGCCTGCCCTACGACATAGACGAAGAGGCGAAATATATCGTCCAGGCGAATCTGTACTATCAATCCGGCGGATGCGTGTTCGGCATCCAGCCGGAGCAAGCGTTCGCCGCCGGCGAGGCGGACGGCGCGTCCGGGCCGGCTGACCCGGCAACGGGCAAGACGGCCGCGGGAACGCCGCTCCGGTACGATTATTTTGTTTGCAGGCTGGGCGGCCTCTCGGTCCTCGTAAAAGTTCCGCTCGGCGCCGGTTTGCCGGGGAACGCCCCGCTTAGGGGCGTTTTTGTCCCATTCGGCAGGAGCGCGCTGTCCGGCGTAAGCGCGAATCTGGCGGCGCAAAACGTGGATTCCGTGGAAAATCTGTTCCCGTATCTGTTCGACACCATCGACACGTTCGTCTTTAACCGTCTGGTGGGGATGAGTTACGTCCTCCTTATGACGGCGCTCATAGCCGTGATCCTGTATTTTCTGATCCGGCAGATGGTCAGCCGGAAATATCAGCCGATCTATAAGCAGCTGGAGCTTTTCGCCGCCGACGAGGACGACCTTAACAGGCAGCTTGCGCATTGCGCGAAGGACGGCAAAAAGTACGTGACCGGCCAGTGGGTTTTCACGCCGGGCCTGCTGAAAACAAAACTGGAGAAGCTATATACGGACAGGAAGGATCTGCGGGGCTGGAGCTATAAGAATGAACGGAGGCAGTGAATTCATAAAGCACGGATACAGTTTTTTAATGGAATCGGAACAGTCGGGGGATAATATATCCGTTCAACTCAACGGCCCCGCCTGATTCGCCGCAAATTCCCGACCAAGGACTGATCCGATGCCCCCGCGCGCTAAAAAACCGGCGAAAATCGACTTTGCCATGCTGGACGGCATACGCGTCCCGATACTCATTCTGGACCCGGTTTGGCTGGCGTTTTTCAGAAACGCCGGCGACGAGAGGATCAAGGCGCTGCAAGCCGCCGTAAAGGAACGCCTGAAGGAGATCGCCAAGGTGAACGAAACGCGCGAGGCGCTCGTCAAGCGGAAGCGGGAGTGCCTGGCGCGGATTCTGGGCATGTCCGCCGACGCCCACGACAGGAACAGCCAGGCGGCCAGAGAGCAGATCGACAAAGACAACGCGGCCGTCCGGCGCATAAACGGGGAGCTGGAAAAGCTGGACGAACGGGCGGAAAAGCTCCCGGAGCTTCTGGAGAAAGCGAACAAGAAACTGCTGTTCGAGACCGTCTCGGAATATTACGTCAAGATGCGCGAAAGGCGCGCGCGGCTGGAGGAGCTCAACCCGCGCATCGACAGGCTGCGCGGGGAGCTTAGGAGCCTGTCGGACGAGAAGCTCGCCCACGAGGAGGAAATCGGCAGGACGTACACCCTTCTGCACGGCCTGGTCGGGAGCGAGCTGATAGAGAAGCTGGACGCGGCGTTTGACGGGGACGGCTGAGTATACGCTAAAGGAGCCATTCAACCGATGATCTTCGGCGCAGGCACCGATATAATCGAGATAAACCGCGCGGGCAAGGCTTTTTCCGACGCGGCTTTTTGCGGGAAAGCCCTCACTCAGGCGGAGCGGGACTACCTCTCCGGGAAAGGGGCCCGATCCGCCGCCGGCGTCTTCGCGGCGAAGGAGGCCGCGGCAAAGGCCCTGGGGACCGGCTTTCGCGGGTTTGGCCTGAAGGACGTGGAGATCTTCCACGACTGCCTCGGAAAGCCCTGCGTCAGGCTCCACGGCCGCGCGGCGGAGACGGCGGCGGCCGGAAACGTGACGAAAATCCACCTGAGCATATCCCATTGCGAAACCTACGCCGTGGCCTATGCCGTTGCGGAGGTCGGCGAGCGATGAAGGCGGTTACGAGCGGCCAGATGCGGATGATCGAACGGATAGCCATCGACGAGTTCGGCATCCCGGCGATAATTCTGATGGAAAACGCGGCGGCGCGGGTCGCGGAGGCCTGTATGCGCGCCCTCTCCGGCATATCCCGCCCGAAGGTCACGGTCATAGCCGGGCCGGGCAACAACGGCGGCGACGGCTTCGCCGCGGCCAGGCATCTGTACATGCACGGCGTCGACGCCGGGATCATCTTCGTCGGCGACCTCGGCGCGGTCAAAGGCGCCGCGCTGACGAACCTGGAGATCGTCCGGCGCCTGGGCATACCCGTAACGCCCGTTCCGGCGGCGGACTCGCCGATGGACGTGCCGTACGCCCTCGAAACGTGCGACCTTGTGGTGGACGCGCTGTTCGGCACCGGCCTCGACCGGGACCTGGAGGGCAGTTTCGCCTATATTGTCGAGATGGTCAACAGCTACGCCAGGCGCGTGATCTCCGTCGACATACCCTCCGGCGTGAACGCCGACAACGGGAAGATCATGGGGAACGCCGTCTGGGCGGGAGAGACTGTGATGCTCGGCTTCCCCAAGGCCGGCGCCATGCTAAGCCCCGGGGCGGAACGCGCCGGGAAGGTCACCTTGGCCGACATTTCGATCCCCCACGGCATACTTAAACAGGTCGAGATAAACACGGACGTCTTTATGTCCGGCGCGGAGGTCTGGAGCCTTTTGCCCAAACGCGCCCGCCGCGCGAACAAGGGCAGCTTCGGGCGGGTGGTCATGTTCGCGGGGTCCGCGGAGATGCCCGGGGCGGCGGTTTTGTCGGCCTCTGCGGCCTACCGGACCGGCGCGGGCCTCGTGTGCGCCTGCCTCGTCCCGCAGGCGGCGGCGGTCATGCAAAACGCGGCCGTGGAGGCGATCACGCGCGTCGTTCCGGAAAAAAGCGGGATGTTCTGCCGCAGGAGCCTGGAGATTGCCGCCGGCGAGCTGGAAAAGGCCGGCGTAATAGTGCTGGGGCCGGGCATAGGCCGCGGGCCGGGGGTCAGCGAGTTTGTCGCGGACGTGCTCCGCCTGTCTAAAGCGCCTCTCGTGATCGACGCGGACGCGCTTAACGCGGTCTCGGAGGACATAAACCTCCTTCGGGAAATCGGCGGCCAGTGCGCGATAACCCCGCACCCCGGCGAGATGAGCCGCCTGACGGGCCTGGCCGTCCCGGACATTCTGGACAACGCCATGAGCGTGGCCGGGGAGTTCGCCAGGCAGTTCGAGGTCATAACCTTGCTTAAGGACGCCCGGACGATAATCGCCAGCCCGTCCGGGCATTTCCATATCAACACCACCGGGCACGACGCCCTCTCCAAGGCCGGCTCCGGCGACGTGCTGGCCGGGATGATCGCGGGCCTGGCGGCCCAGGGGGCGGACCTGTTCACGGCCTGCGCCCTGGCGGCCTATATCCACGGCAGGGCCGGCGAGGCCGCCGCGACGGAGCTGTCGCACTACGGGGTGAACGCGTCGGATCTGCTTAGGTTTATACCGAAGGTCATGATGGAGCTGGAGAAAATGCAGTAATTATACCGACACGCGAAAACATTTGCCTCCTCTGTCGCCGATACGCCGCAGAAGCATTCGTCGTATCGGCTCGTCGTCGGCATATGTTTTCTGCGGTCGGTATAAGTAGATTAACCACGGAAACACCTGCTGTCATTCTGAGCGTAGCGAAGAATCTTGTTTTACACATGGAGGTGAAAGATCCTTCGCTTCGCTCAGGATGACATGCAGTGAGTTTCCGTAGATACAATATGTAAAATTGGGGGTGGGATGTTTTGTTCGG
>JGI20166J26741_10661114_pt1 | contig 15416 bp, 9 predicted proteins | sample TergutCu122P5_FD_26741 | JGI IMG/M metagenome (IMG submission 26741)
GTTGTGGCTTCACTCTCTCAAGGTCGCACAGCTGCTGCGCAGTGCGGCTTGTTTACATACAAATCAGTCCCGGTCATATTTGAACCACCTTGTACAAAAGCTGCCTTTGAAAGCTGACACTGACAGCACCACCAGCACCGAGTATAAGCTTTGCACTCTGCCCATCACTGTGTCAGGACATCAGGCATAACATTAGGTATAACCTAGAAATCTTGGCAGCAGTCTATGTAGCTTTATAACATTCTGCTGTGAAAAGGACTTGTCTTTTTCACAGTGCACACACTCCTATTCAATGCGGGAGTATAAGGTTAAACATGCGGCAGCCTGCACAGGTTTTCATGCGAAAATTATGGGCGCATGATAGCTTATTGTTGCGTTATGTTGTGGTGTACTCAGCAGCAGTACTCACCAACAGTAAAGCATTATGAGAAATGCTAAATGGACTACGGAAGGTTTGAGCCTGCCACACTTTCCGCTTCGCGCTAACATTTAACCAACTAAAAGCACCAGATCACCTTCATGGTTTCAGTTAAGTTTTTCCCGTTTTGCATTTATATTTTATATTAATTCTTCCAGTGTCGACATTTTGAAATAATGGTGGTCTCTTGCTGAATTTCCGCGTGGGACGGTCCTTGATGGTCGCAGAACTATGTGCTGTAATATCTAAATGTTCTGAGGGCAGCTGGGGGCCATTTAGAGCCTTAAGGTGTGAATGGCCGGATAACAGCCTTGTAGAAATAAAGCTTAGCGTACATCAAACAGTTGTTTGCTCTTGGAAAGCAAAAGATAAGTCCTGAGAAACTTGTCATTTGTCGTTTTAATAAGGGTCTTGAATTAAAGCCTTCACTTGCTTCACGCCGAGATAATTTTGGCACCTTTGACATAGCTGATTTTCCTTTCACGAAGGGTTAGACTAAATTTGGGGGAATTCGACGTTTAGAGAAAAAGTTGTATTTTTTCCTCGTTAATTCCGATATTCCTCTAAATTAGAATAAACTTTTAATTCCTACCTCACGAACAACACATTCTCTAAGAAGTACAAAGACCAGTCAGTAAAGAACGCTCAGAGAAGTACATGTATTTGTTGTAAGAGCCATGCACAGCACAGAGTCACAGTTTCTGGCTGTTTCTTAATGCAGTACCTGGTGGTACAAACATAGACATCATCATCATCATCGTGTTGTGTTAATCAGGAGTGGTTTGTATCCAGACCAACAAAACACTCGAAATCCGTATCTTCATTTATTTACTTTCCTACAATATGTTTCGATTGTTCCATTCAACCATCATCAGGTAGAAGACCCAAGTACATAAACAGCAAAGTACGTTATGTAATAGACTCTCTTTCACAATTACTCTGATAAAATACATAAATTAGCTGCTATCCCCAATAAAGTAATAGTAAACACATAAAATATTCTTCAAAATTTCCAACTAAAACCCCAAAAGTTTTAGAGTTGAGTATAAAAGAGGTTCTTATATATATATATATATGTGTGTGTGTGTGTGTGTGTGTGTGTGTGATTTCTACCTGATGATGATGGAATGGAACGAACGAAACATGTTGTACGAAAGTAAATAAATGAACGCAGCAAGTTCGAATGTTTTGTTCGTTTGGATTTAAATCGCTACCTGGTGGTAAACATACTTTCCGAGAATTCTGTATTTTCCTTTCGGTACATAATAATTCAATTTCTGTATTCTAAAAATATTATTGTTTTTAAAAATGTTTTGTGAATCTAATGACAATTGTGTGAATTTTTGTTCAAAAGTAACGAAATTGACGTTGAGAGGTTAAGGAAAGGCACTTATCTTGGCAGAAGGGATCACTGATAACAATGAGACGCTCGGCAGCCATTAAGATGGTCGTATCTTGGGTGATGCCTTGTAATCTGCTACAAATTTTCCTCGGTTTTGGAGAAGTTTTCTGCTTTCATCTTTGAAAGGAATAAACCTTATATCCTGAAGAGGGAAGCAGAATGTCAGTGAGAAGCGTCTGTACATTTCTGGCTACACAGCATTTCTCTTCAAAACTGTAGCATCCGAACGTCTCTTAACTTCCCTGGGACTCTGGTACATAGATTTATGTCTATGAAAAGAGATGCGTGAAAGGATGAAAACCAAATGGAAAAGCAGACATTCACAAAGAAGGTCTAATGTAGGCGATACGTCACACAATTTATACATTTCGTAGGAAAGGCACTGGTATAATGAGAACTGTTTGCAGAAATTTATTTCATATTTAGCAAGTTTAAAGGGCGTGTTACTTTCTGGAGGCGGGTTAAGGAATGCTGAGAAAAGGGAGAACTGTCTCCAGCAGAGGAGCAGGAAGAGGGCAGGATGTGAAGGAAGATAGGGTGATGAAAGGGGGCGAAGAATAATGGACGAAGTGATGGTATGTACATCAAAGAGAGGGACAGATTTGGTTTAGTAGGGAGCTGCAACAGAGAGACTGCGATGTGAATATGCGTTGGTGAGAGGGCGGATTTAGTGAGGAAACGGAGGGAAGAGAAGAAGCAAAGTGAAGGTCGATATCGTGGCGAAGGAGACATCACCTGCTACGGGATCACAAAGAAAACAAAGCTCAACAATAGGAACTCCCATTAACTTAACAGTTTCTCGGCTTGACAGCAATGTTAAAACTTTTGTCCGAGTTATGAGACTGAAGGCGCGATTCCAGCCAGTGGTAGAGGAGCAACGCAAGCAAAACATGCAGAGCGGAAAAGCAAAGGGCCTATAGCCCTTCAACTGCTTCTCAGCCAATGTGCAGTGACATTCAATATCGAAGTTTCGGTAGTAGTTCCTGTCTCGACTTCATCGTTCCTATAGCTACGTAACTCAAAGAACTGATTTGCGGCATCCCAAAACCTTTCCACAGCAGGACGAGCAGTATCAGTAATGAAGAAGAAATGTCTCCCAACAGAATAGACCTTGGTCTTACACCATAGTGTGAATGGCCAACTAACCGCAAAATCACTAGGTATGCGGAACACGTCAATCACAACAGGCTAGAGAAAAATGAATCAGAAGTGGTGAAAAAAAGAGATTCTTTTCTGTGATACAAACACTACGTGCACACCGAGTGTATTGTAAGAATGCAAAAACCATTTATTTATTTATTACGGTCAATTTAATGATGACGTTGGTAATATATATATGTATATATTACGTAATATCCAATGGTAGGAATAGTACGAGGGGGTGCTGGTGGGTCCTTTGTCCGACATACTTCCCGATGTCGTTGGACGGAATCGATAGTGTCGTTGGGAAGAGGGGTCTCTTCATGTGCCGAATTGCAAGTCTTTTCTTATTACAGAGGCTGAAAGGAAGCATGTCACGCGACGCGCACAATTTCAACAACATCGAGACGCCATCTATCATCAAGAGTTTTTTTTATGCATGGCAAGGCGCCGAAGGAAATGCACGCCATTCTGAAAGAAACATTAGAGGAACATGCACCATTGTATGCCACCGTCAAAAACTTGGTAGACCAGTTTAAACGTCGTGATTTCCACAGTGACCACCCCGGAGATTATTGATCAAATTCACGAGCTAATCTTGGAAGACCGCCGGATTTCTGTTAAATCAATAGCTGAGCAACTGAGCATCTCACGTGAGCGGGTTGGGTCCATCATTCACGAAGATTTGGACATGCGGAAGCTCTCCGCGAAGTGGATCCCGAAATGCCTGAACGCGAATCAAAAACATCAACGGTGGCAGTCGTCTGAGCAAATTTTGAAATTTTTTCGGCGCGATCCAAATGATTTCCTGTCGGTCGCGATTGGTGACCATGGACAAAACCTGGTTATATCACTATGACCCGGAGACAAAGCAACAATCAATGGAGTGGAGACATAGCGGCTCGCCCCTCCCCAAAAATTTCCGAGTGCAAAAATCTGCTGGAAAATTTCTCGCCTTGATTTTTTTGGGATCAAGACGGCATCCTCCTCATTGATTATCTTCCAAAGCGCCAAACAATCAACGCGGAGTATTACTCATCTCTGCTGGTGTAACTGAAGGACATTTTGAAGGAAAAACGCCGCGGGAAGGTAACAAAGTGGGTCTTGTTCTTGCACGACAATGCTCCGGCTCACCGGGCACTTGCAACCCAGAAGAAACTGGCCTACCTGGGCTTCCTGTGTCTTGATCACCCACCCTATTCTCTGGATCTGGCCCCGTCGGACTACCCTCTGTTCCCTGGACTGAAAAAAAAAATTGAAATGTCGCATTTTTCGTCCGACGCGGAGGTCACTGCTGCCGCGGAGACCTGGCTGGACGGACAACTTTCTGAACTTTTTTGAGTGGCTTGCAAATGTTAGAGCAATGGGCTAAGAAGTGTCTTGAGCTTCGTGGGGAGTATGCTGAATAAATCCCGAGTTTGGTCGCTGTAGATTGTTTCCTTCCTGGTCGGGCTAAGGACTTATCAGCACCTGCTCGTGTAAGTTAAGTTCGCCCCAAAGCAGTCCATGAACACCCAGAGAGGGAGTAGAAATATAGCTCTACTCTTGCTTTAACCTAGGTGCTAAATGGAGGGGTGTGATTAGCGCCACGCCCCTGCCGCTTTACCTCCGGGAAGAGACCCTGTACCCATTGTACAGGAGGCTGGGTGGGCCCAGAGCCGGTCTGGACGGGTGCTGAGAACTTCGCCCACACCGAGATAAGATCTCCGGGCTGCTCAGCGCGTAGCGAGTAGCAATAGTGACTACGCTGTCCCGGCAATGGTAGGATTATAAGAGACTAATAAATTTTAAAGGGCATGTACTAAACGGTTGCGGCTTTTGTTTAAAGGAACAGAGGAAAATTATAAGAACGTTCATTCAGATCTCCCGCGAATAAGAAGCAGGCATGCAAACCAGTTCAACGTGACATTTTACGCGTCCTTAAAGGGTCAATGAATTGTTAGTAAACACACGGGATGTGTGTGCATGCAGTACGTGACACACCCACCTTTATAAATATTTCAGAGTAAAGTGAACTTCCTTGACCACAGCCATAATGTAGATTGTTTTTTCAGGCGTTCTTAGGAAGTGAGAATCACGCCTTTTATGAAGACCACGCCCTTGCGTCAGTCTGTTTATTGACGCAGGATCGGCGAGTAGATCATCTGTAGGGTTTTCATGAAGTTTGATAGAGGATTTCCTTAGACATTTGTCCAGAAAGAGTAAGCATGAGTAAGTTTCGTGATAGTTGGCTGGGTGGTAGTTATACTTCATGTAAAGGCTTAAATTAATTTATACTCTCGCTTAACACAGTTCAAGAGTTATGCGGATGAAATTATTTACATAAGGTCTCAATGTAACGGTATAGAGTTTCCTGCGAATTGGCCTAGCGAGGGCCATACATTCACTAAAGGAGTAAGTAAAATGTTGCCCTTTCTTCGATTATATTAAATTAAACACCGAAGATACCCACAAATATGCACTGAGAAACTGCAAGCTTTATTAAAACTTTCGCAGTGGAAGACACATTTTACTTTGAAAAGTATAAGAATTTCTATCAAATGCATACCACAATTTTTGTCCATTTTGTATGAAATTTGGAATAGGAGATCTGCATATAATGCTGTCAGATATATGCCAGGCGCAGATTTCTTTAGAATTCTCGGACACTTCAGTACTCCAAGTTAAATTTACATTCGTTAAATAAAGCTGAGGTTTAGAAATCACATTTCAAGTGTTTTTGACGTCCAGTAGTTTAACAGACCAAGTCAAATGTCATATTTTCCGTTGTCTAATGAACAGCCTTGAAAAGACTGTCTTATTCAGATTGTTGAACTTTTCATTCTTGCAGGTATGCACCAACATTCAGAAGAATCTTAATGCCAACATATCGAGCGCAGAACACTGAAGATGGTGGCAGCAGGTCCCCACGAAAACTTGTTACCTATTTACCGAAATGTATGGTGTCTCAACCCAGTAGAAAATAAATTTAAAAACCGCCGTTAGAGCTTCAAACATCATACGGGTCACTCAATAAATGGGAATCGTGCAGCTTCCAGAAACTCATAGCGCTGCTCGCCTCATATACTGGCGCAAGTTACAGTCTCTCTCTGGCACCCGGTAAGCTTTTTCACACAACCACCATGTACTTACTTATGTAGGGCAGGTACGTACGACGGAGATGTGAGCACGTCGTCATGTGTATTACACACGTTCTGAAGGCACCTGGATCGAGTTTCGGTTTGAGTCTACGAGTCAAACAGGTTTCCTCTCGCATCCATAGGGATACCGATGGTAAACTTCTCACACAGCGTGAAACTTGAGGCTCGCACGTTCGATACTGAATCACTGTTATTTAACGACATCGTCTATTACTAAGTTCCTATTGTGTCAGCAATATATGAATACATGGGTAAGGAGTATTAGTAGAATTTGACGCACGACATCACGATGTGCTACTGGTGTACCGATGAATTATAGTTATAATTATTATTATAATTATAATATTACCCTCCTGCACAACGAATCGGAAACATCACCACACTCTAAAGAACATGCCCACTTCCAGCAATAAAACTTTAACAGTACGCCGGGCCACAGTTTATACAGTGATCAGTGTGATGCCTAAGGAACCCAACGCTAAGACCAGAAGACATAATGAAGAACCGCAACCGCCAGAGATAGATACGAAAGACTCAACCGTATACATAAACAACAAAGAAGTGGAAAAAGGAGTCCCCTCAAGTCGCAATAAGGAAAACACAAGCAGTATCCACCGATCACTATAATCATAGTCATACAAGGCATATCTGGTCCTACCGCGCCAGGTACTCCGCAAGAACAACACTGCTGAAGTTCATTAACGAGGGACGCGAGTCGACATCATCTTACACGTCAGACCCAAACACACATTGAGCGTAATGGGGAAACTAGACTCCGATAGAGGGTCACAACCCCCAAACTATAGTTTTAAACAGTCTTAATTCATTTTAAAATTTGCTTTTAACGTCATTCTGATAGCATAATCTACCTAAACTTATAATCGACAAGCATAAACTTTATATTTTCAATAATGTAAACATGATGGGATCCCAGCATGCACAGTGTTTGTAAATTAATTGTAAGAAGGCCTGAAGATGACCTACAATTAAGGTCGAAACATCTAGCCTTGCACGTAATAAAGCAGTTGTGCTCGACCTACATAGTGTTTTATAATCCATTAGTAGAATTGTTACTAAAAGGATAGAGCAAGAGTACTTTGATAGGACTTGCCCCATTATCACTGTGTCCAATGAAAATCCCACACAGACTGGTCTGGGATCGAACCAGTGCCTGAGGTGTAAGAGAACGATGACTAACAGCCTGAACCACGGTCTGGCCAGGTGATTATGAAGATGTAACACTCTGTAGTCTGGAAAAGTTTCCTGATTTTTAAAAGAATCAAACTGCCACCTTCTTCAAGACAGATGAAGAAAAGCAGAATTCCTCAAAAATTCTATACACAACTACTACACTGTACGACGTTACGTCAGAGAAGACAGAAGCCTTCAAAAATTCTTTCATTCCGAAAAGCAAGAACCAACGAAAATGAAGAATATATCACTACGAGCAAAATGTTATTGAGATTAATGAAAGGGTTATTAAACAGCACGTAAAATCCGATAAGAAGGAACAGGCACTAAAATCTAAAAAGAAGCTGAATGTTAATGTCTTCTTCGTTGTGATGTGTGTAGTTTGGTTAGCTCCGTCGGCGTAATAGATGGACGTGTAGTTTGGTACAGGGGTAATGCACCGGCGTATCAGATGGAAGTGTAGTTTGGTACAGAGGTAATGCACCGTCGAGTCTTCAGGTTGCTCCGAAACGATGGTACATGCACACTATAATACAAGGTGTCTTTTTTCGGAAGCCAGAAAGCTTACAACTACGGCTGTCAGAACTTCATCTCCATGTCACGTTGATTTTTGTTCCATTCAATCCTCGCCCCGTGAACATACACAAACGAGAGCCTAAACACCACAGCCTAATGTCACTGATATAATTAGTAAGAATCTCATTAAGCACAAGCTAAGCATCCCAGTTGAAACACGCAAGAGCAAGCAAGAAAAAGGAAATGACATAATGAACCAAAACGTTTTATGGTCTTAGCATTTATGGTATTAAATTTCCCTACTGCAGGTATTCCGCAACTCGTGAGTATGAGTGCAGCCCGCCCAATCCTTTAAGAAACATTTCTCTATGCTAATCATGGAGAATTAATTTTCGTACATCAGACTTCAAACACGTCAATGCGACATTCGTGACTTTCCAACGGCAGCCTCAAAGCACAACACTGCGTATTCTACAGGGTGTTTAAAAAGAAAAGATAGTCTGCAGCAGTGATGGCTGCTGGAGGCATAGTTTTTCGAAGCTCAATTCATTTCAGATGAAAATATATGCCAAAATCTGTACGTTTTAGGTGAGATTACAGTTTTACAAGGCGGTGCATAGTAAGAAATACATCGTCTGAGATGTGACAACGTTTACGTTTGTAGATCTTCAGAAAAGTTTCGGAGAAACGTGCATCTTTCATCTAAAAGATCTGTGCTACAGATGGAGGCAACGGACACCAGCGCGATTTTAGTTTGTACCAACTCTACTAAATGGACTCATACCTCTAAAAAATTCATCATGGTTGTAGTAATATTAGAATACCACTAGATCTGTAATGTCTTGAAACTATACCCTATCATGAAAACGCAGATGTCTTCCAAGCACCTGTTGGAATGAATACCAAACCCTGACAAACTGAAAATTTATGCCGAAAATTTTAATAACAACACCAAAGTAACTGTTATATGTCTTCAAAATTCTGAAGGTTATGAGTCTAGGTTTGAATTTATTCCAGCTGTTTACAAAAAATTTTAGAGTTTAAAGTTTAAAGTGTCTCCTATTTACATTGTATCATTTTGTAGCATAATGGCAGCAATAAATATGATGACATGAGCATTATAGCATTTCATTTAGAAGTGCAACATTAAAAGGAAACTCTCATACACGATACTCTTGAAACATTTTGCCCATTCATGCCTATACTTTGAGAGTGACCAAAACAGAATGTCCTCTATTGAACTTGAATAACACGACCGTAACTGGAGAGAATAAATGACAGACGAACCGAGCTCTTTAAAGCCGACTTGCTAATTACATTTTTAACACCGCACTAGACACGCCACCAAATATCAATATATCCACTTCTCTTTGTGTTTACACAGCAAAGCTACACGAACTTGTCAATAATGTCTCTATAGATCATGCAATGTAGAACGACAGGTTCGGTTCAAGCATGTTTTATTTATAAAACGCTATTAGAGTATTTTGACATACATGGACCTTAAGTCAGACGGTGAAATATAAATAGTAATTATACACATATTTTTATGAGAATCAGTAATCATTGCAATGGTGAATTGACGGTCATTTTCATTAGTATCACCGTCTGGTCCGTTCGTAAAAAGAAAAAGTTAACAAGACAGGCATTGTAAGTACAACATAACAATGAGACGCGTTCGTGCAACCATTGTTGCAGTGAAGAGAAGTAAGTATCACCTCTTCTGGGTGTACGTTTATAGCCTTAGTTATGCAGCATACAATGCACATGCATTATGTTGTCATCTGTGGCCTGTCCGACTCGACAGTATTTCTCCGCCTTATCTCATAAACGGCACAATTAAAAAAAAAATATTGATTTTAAAATGTGAGTTTTGATTTTCTCCACAGCTCTCTCTGGAAAATTTTTCATGCCAAGAAATGAGCAACATATGAACATAAATGTACATCGGTCTTCATCTAAAGCGCCAGTTATTCATGTCAGATTTTAATGAAACTTGAATTTTCTCAACAGTTCTTCATATAATAATCACGTATCAAATTTCATGAAAATCCGTCCAGTGGGAGCGATGTTTTTCTATGCGGACGGACGGACGGGCAAATATGACGAGGCTAATAGTCGCTTTCGCAATTTTGCGAACTGGCCTAAAAAAGGACATACTTATTCTCTGATTTATTTCCCGTCCTCTTTTTTGTATATATTCACATACGTGTATTTTGAAGAGTATGTCTAAATAACATAATTTAGACAGACTGCTACATCCCCTGGCTGTTTAATGTAACTTCTGCCTTACATAGGCTGGAGTGGAGCAAATAAACGGCATGGGTAGGCGCGAAGCCTGCGTGCAGGGACTTCATTTCATATGACCGGGAACGTGAGCCAACAAAACTAATGTCATACTGGGAAAAGTCTGATGAGCATAATTCTCCTTTGAGTGGTGAAATGAGCCGCCACATAAATTCTGCGACTCTTAGTAAACGTAACCTCGTACCGTATCTTTATACAAATGTTTCGCCTACGGATAATCAAGTAGATGGTCGAAACACTTTCAGGCTACAATATCCTAATTAATGGACACGCACGTAACAAGTTATGTTTGATGGTGTTTTATTTCATTTTACGCGAGTGGTAACAGACCGGCGTGAATATTAAAGTAAAGATCAGCCGAAAGGTTTTACCCGTGATAATTCCGTTGCAGATAAATGCAACATTGCATATATCGCCACACTATATCAACATCAGCATCATCAAAATCACCAGCAATATTATACATATAGAACGTTTATGGCTACCGAAAATTTGTCGTGGCTTTAAAGGAGCTGATAAATTTTTGTAATTCAGGCCCTCAATAAATTCATCAACAAAACCAATACACGGTGGGTTTCATATTTCGGATTGCACTTTACATAATAACACGTACGCGCACTTAACTAGACGGTGTCACATTCCGGAAGAAGACAGTCTTTTTATTCAACACCATCAGAATCTCAGGTCTCATTTACCATCACCCCCCTTCGTTTTGTATTTTATTTGATGAATCCGCACCTTACACGGCTAACCATATTCGATTTATCTGTAGATAGTATAATTTTACCATTACAAATATAGATATACTGTTCAACAAATTGTCAGTACGGTTATAGACGACTGTAATGTTATTATTGTAAATAAGGCATACGAGTATTAAATAAACCGCTAATGCCTTTGCTGTCATTCAGTCTATAGTCTTTGGTTTCAGGTCCGCTATCTGCAGACTTACAAATTAAGGTGTACAAAATTATAATTTTGGATATAATGTTTAAGGATACAAAATTCGCCTCCCTACAATATGGAAAAATTATTGGTTAAAATATGGGGTGAAAATTAATAATTTCTTATCGTAGAGGAAGATGGTGCGAAGAGAATTAGTTGGACCTAAAGCGAAGAAGGTGTCAGGACAGAGAAAATCGCATAAGAAGGTTCACAGTTTGTAAATTTACTCCTTACCAAACCATATTAGGGTGATGAGATTTATGAAGTATGAAACTGACAGTTTCTTGAGTAGTTAAACAACTATTAGCTCTTATAAGTGATGCTACTTCATGGGGACCGCGCTACGTCCAATGCTGTTAGTAATCGGCCTATCGTCTGGAGGAACGTTTGGAATATTTTGTGAAGGAAGTGGTGGCGCTGGTACAGGATTTCTCCGAGCATTCTTCTTCTCTCAATATTGTTCCATCAGAGCTCCACATTTTTACTTAATTCTCTTAGGACCAATGTGTCGTTAAATAAAACACTTTCATCCAGTGACGTCCCTAGGGAGGGATGGGCGGAGATAATGTTTCGGCTTCGCGTTTCGAAGGGCCTCTCAGTTTGACATGCGTGGTATGAAAATTTATTAACAACGTTATATTCAATGTGTCCGAGATAAAAATGTATTTTAACTTAGAAATGGAAGAGATATTAAAAATGAAGGAAACAGGCTTAAATTTTCAGACTCGAGGACACGTGAAGACTTCTGCACAGAGCACAGTTTTCTGTACCGAAAGTTACCTAAACACCTGTGTATTGTAGGTATTTTTTTCTAGATTCTAAACACGAAGGTTCAGGTAAAGAGCGTATAATCGCGCATCTTCCACACTGACTCAAGAAATTTTTCCACTCTGCTGGACTTCCATAAATTAAACTTGGCATTGGACTGTGTTGTTCAAATGCCACGTCACTTCTCGGAATAATCCAGAGAACCTAAACGACATTCGTAGCTTCGTCGAATCGGTGGCAATTATTGAAGACAACGTATCCTACTTACCTTCAAAGTCTCTCTTTGACACCAGCGGTGAATGCCACGTAAACAGAGTAAAGCAATCCTCTACCAGACACACGACATCAAGAATGCCTTGCCTTCTGTCGCCGAAAATTCCGACGTCTCGAAAGCGAAAAGTGAAACTGAATCCGTAGCAAAATGCGGGCACAAAAGATTTCAATATCTTGCAGGAAATGTTATGTGGCATGATATATTGTGTTCCGTGAGTACTGTAAGTAAGAGAGTTGATTCTTGCGAAATGTAAGTTAATATACGAAAATAAAATTACTAGATACTTTTCTGTAAATATACAGAGAAAAGGTAAATACCTTCACCAAGATTGCAGCATTAGAATAGCCTCTGCAGTGGACGTTGGAACAATATTCAAAAAACCTCGTGCAACAGTCAGGGATGTGATAAAAAGTTATGCCGACAAAGTTTTAAAACTGAGTACTTTCTAGTAATCGTGGATGGAGCTCTCATAGCAGTTACTATAAGATTTGCAAAAATGAATGAAAATTCTGATAATTTCGGCTTTCTTCACGAACTAAGAAACTCAGAAATATGAAAGAAGAATTTCTTAGAGCGCAGTGTGAAACTGCACATTGCATATTTTGGTGGAGATTCTTACAACATAAACAGCGTGGAACTTCTATACAGATCTAGAATTTTACGGGAAATCATCTCTGAAGAGACTGATACAGCAGTTCAAATCCTTCTGATTAGAAAATCATTAGCAGGCTACTCACCAAATAGAAATGGCTGACAGGATAATGTTAAGATTCCCAGTTATTGTGACGAATGGACAGCGAAGTTATTAAAATCGGAAAAGAATAAGAATCAGTTGAGGCCAACTAAGGCTTAGGAGAGGCTGGGTAAACCCTCTCATTAGTCCATCGAGAAAGCAGCAGCATCCAACATCGACTACAGTGACCTCATCGCACATTATGCAGCAAGCTAATCGAGGAAGCTAGATTCCGTGAACATAGCACAGTCCTAATGACTGAGGCATACATAAAAATAAATTTATGTGACAACTTTTATGTATTCTAAACCCAATAGAATGATTTGATGTATTTTTGACCGTTCATCATAGTATAGACTTTTTCAAATTACCAACTTAATGCACAATTCCTTTATTCTCCAACAACCTGTATGTTACATTACGATCTTCAACATGTTTCGAGCAGCACGCTGCTCATCCTCAGGAGGACAAATTGTATTACTACAGCCTCTGGTATTGTCACCCTCTGTAAACAGCCGTACAGAATGCAGGTTGAGAGTAAACTGTACGGCTGTTTACAGAGGGTGACGATACCAGAGGCTGTAGTAATACAATTTGTCCTCCTGAGGATGAGCAGCTGCTGCTCGAAACATGTTGAGGATCGTAGTGTAATATACATATTGTTGAAGAATAAAGGAATTATGCATTAAGTTGGTTATTTGAAAAAGCAAATAGAATGAATTAATTTTCTTAATACAGTAACGTCGTTAATACTAAAAGAACAGGCTACGGGATTTTAATATTTAGGCGCGTTCGCAAAATTGCGAAAAGCGAATATTAGCTTCGTCATGTCTGTCCGTCCGCATAGAAAAACTCTGCTCCCACTGGACGGATTTTCATTAAATTTGATATACGAGGATTTTTCGAAAATCTGTCATGAAAATTCAAGTTTCATTAAAACTGGACAAGAATAACGGGTACTTTACGTGAAGAAAAATACACATTTTTTATCATATCTCGCTCATTTCTTCTTAGAATGAGAAATGTTTCAGATGAAAGTTTTAAATAAAATCAAAATACAAATTTTGTGTTCGGTAACTTTTTTTTCGAAAATCGTGCCGTATATGAAAAAAATTTGAAAAATATTGTAGCGCAGGGCAGGCCACAGATGATAAAATGGCGCGTGCGCATTGCATGATGGATTCATAAAGCTACAAATGTACACACTCAGGTTATGTAATATTCATTGCTTTTCCACCGCAACAATGGTTGCACGAACACACCACAATGTTACGTTATACATTCTTTGCCTGTCTTGTTAACTTTGGTAATGGGCTTCCTGGCAAAGTGTGGTGCACTATACAATTGAAATAACTAATTGACACCATACAAATATCAGCATCTTTGTGGCAATGAAGGGCTGATGATACCAGCAGTCTCACTGCCAAGTCATTGCTATGATAACTTATGTAACATGTATGTGTATATTCGTGCACTGGATGAGACTGCGAAGTGGAGATTTATGGAAGTTTCCAATTTCCAAGTAATTTCAACAGAAGCAGGCCTGCAGCTAATTTCGCCAACAACGAAAGCAGGATGGCACATACAGCGAGTGCGCAACGAGGAAATGTGAAGCGAGATGCTGTAGGGTAAGAGAGATGGGATGAGAAAGGGCCAGGTACTGTGTTCTGATCGAGATGAAGTTTGTCTGATGCCGGTAATTAGGCAGTAGACATGTTAGAATTAGGAATGTACGGCTGCAGGCTACAGTTCTCCGAAGCTATTCCGTCCGTCTGCTAAATGTACCAAATACAATAGAGAGTCATATATAATACTTAAATTAGTCAATTTTTTTTACCATCAAGAGCCTACACGTATGGACACATAAACAAACACATACGTGTAAATCCTTTGCAAAATAAAGCAAGAAGGCAGGATTTCAAAACACAAAGAGAGTTGTTAATCACCTGGCGTACGGAGCGTCCAAGCCATCGTGTTCGTTGGCAGTACTGTAAAGCAAATGTGTCTCTGTACACACCATGCATGCAAAAAGTATAAAAATAGCTCCACTCCTTTTTAATGTTGGCACTAGAAGTATCTCAGAGTTCAACATCACGCCCCGGCCTTTAGAACCCCCGACAAGAACCCCTTTACCCATTAGAAAGAACATTTTGTGGGTCCCACAGCCGGTCTGGCCGTTTGGGAGAATAGAAAAATATCTTTCAATTGTCGAGCTTCAAATCGCCGACAGTCCAGTAGGTAGCCTGGTCTCTATGTCGAATAGCGGTTACTACTTTATAGAAGTATACTAACATAAATGGCACCATAGACTTCACACTGTAAAAAATGAAGCATTCGGAGCTTGTATCTCTTACCGAAAAAAAATTTAGAGCCTTCGCTGTTCAGTTGTTTAAAGATTACATTCCAAATATATCTACAAGAAATGTTTACGTTTGTCGTAGGAGAGGGTTGCAAACATAAGACTTGTAATGGTTTAAGATCGTTAAACTAGTACAAATAATCGTCAATCACACACAATAAAACAAGATACTGTTATTTATTAAAAAATAACGGTGAGCATGAAGCTACATGTTTCGGCTCAT
>JGI20166J26741_10662225_pt1 | contig 15410 bp, 10 predicted proteins | sample TergutCu122P5_FD_26741 | JGI IMG/M metagenome (IMG submission 26741)
GTTTTTGTGGAGGGATGCAATTTCAAGATTAAATGCCCGAAAAAACTCCGGCCGGCAGGGGACTACTGCCATTTAAAAGTCAGTACGCTAAAGGTTAAGCTGGCACACAAGGAACAAATACATACAGGTTACAAGACTGACGACTTCTTGCCGCAGACACATATGAATTAAACCCCTTGGGCTAACGTACTAATTTATTCATGATACAACATAATAATACTCAAGGAAATAGTAAAGTCCCACCTTGCAGACTGTCAAGCCCCACCAGTGGAGGAACACCCATACAAACTACCTACAAAACAAGTACAGTGCAGTCAGTAGCGCAAAGCACATACACAATAAAAGCAAAGCAAACATTTTTGAGTTCAGCATTTTGGCAAGTTTTGTGCAAGCATTACGAGTGATCATATCACCCATACATCAAGAACAATGCAGTCACTACTGCAAAGAGAAGAATAAAACCAAAGCCAAGAGAACTCTCTTGAGAACAGACCCGTAGCACATTTTGTTCATCAATATCAACACAACACCCACAGATGAAAGGTGAAAGCCAACAAAGTCACTTGAAAAAATGCAAAAGTTTTAATGAGTTCAGGTGTATAGCATGTTTTAACTACTAACATTATGAATCTCACATAATACTAATTTCAACTCAAAGATAAAATGCAGAATAAGGGCAAAACATTAAAAAAATGTGACCTGAGTCTGTACAGCTATGAAAACATCAAATCTTGCCAATTTTCATCTACCTGTATATCACTACACAGCCATGCAAATCCTACACTGCTGCCCATTCACATTTCATGCTGCGAGAAATAAATGAAATACTGTTGTGGCTGGATGCATGCACATAAGCACCTACAACCCGCCATGTGCATGCATATGAAAATGCACATATACATACATACAAAAAAGGGATGGGGGTGAAAACAACAAATAAATGTAACATTTCATAACACTATGTGAGTAAAGAACACAATTAAAAAAGTCAATCAACTGAATCTCAACAATGAAAATTTCTGCCCTTGTCAGCATGCCAAGCATGTCTGATGTAAGGTATTCAAACAAATATGGTGATGCTGGTATAGATAGAGAAGATTTAATTACTCCTGAAGTTCATAATCTGTAGACAAAAATTTACATTTTAATATCAATACTTATTATTTTAGAACTATCTCCTATATTATTACTGAAAAGAAAGTAATCTCAACTCACTGGTACTGGCAGTAGATGTTTCAAACTTAAGCATGTTTACATAAGAAAATAACATTTGGTTCTAAATGTAAGAATTTCTTAAGTAACATCTACAGTGAAAAAAAATTGCTGAGCACTGAGTAATCATTGACAGGATTAAAAATGATCAATGCAGAAGGCCAAAGCGTCATCTTTAATCACACTAACATTACAAATTGTAAGTCTGTAGGGGCTATGCTGCAGCAATCTCAGGGAATAACCAAAAAATGTGTCATCTCTGTAGGTCAAACCAAAACAGGCAACAAATTATGTCTCTGCATTTTCAACGACACTTCAGGTGTCATATGCAACTTCATCACCAATAAATACCTACTGAAATCTTATGACCAAATATCCATCTTCTACCCTACCACACAAAATGTGATCACCAGTTATGTACGTTATCAAACCACTGCCCTTAATTACTGCCAAGAAATGTCTTCCCACCCTAAACTGAGAAAACTTAGAATAACAGTACAATTGAATGCATGTCAAGACAGTTTACAGAGTCACAAGGTAGTATAAAAGGATAATAACTGCATCACAACAGCAATCTGTAACTTACGAATAGTTAAGACTAAAAAAGTTAAGACCTAAATATGTAAACACATATACACAAACCTGTGAATCAAGACACTTAAGGACTATAAATCTTCACAATTTGCACTGCCAACACCTATCAGCATACACAACCACACATTTCCCAAATCATGTTACTAAACAGATCATGTGACAATATAATGGATGTCAACAGTAATATAAGATTTGATACACAAAAAACAACAATTTGAATAAGAATCTAACTACTTAAAGCAAGAATTACACCTACCATATGCATAAACATTCACTCCTATCTTACAGTAAATGATTAAAGGGAATAATCTGTTTATTGCGAGAATCACTTGAGAGACAGAGTCTGTCAGCAAAATGCACTGTTCTTGCTGTGAAAGGAACTGTTACATATAGATACCACTAGCCTTTACGAGGTTAATGACCTCATTCCAGATCTGTTTCACAATGGTTCAAATAACAGATTACCCATGAAGAGGTTACAGTGAAGTTCCTGGGTCATGGCTTTCAGATTTTAGTACTCTAATGTCAAACTAGAAGACAGTTTTGCAAACCAGTGCGATTTACAATGAATTAAAAAATTTGTAAATCTCAGATATTTTTTACGTCTGAGAAAACACGTCCAAACACAGCTGGTGTCTGTGCTACAAATTTTCTACTCAAATTCTCAGTTTCAAGAATAAGGCTTCATTTCCTCCCACAAAACAATTTTACAGTCCGAGACAGTACCTTTTAAACCATCCTGTCACATACAGGAAATGCCATTACAAAGGAACATTAAGCAGGACCATCAAAGTATAAGACACACACACACACACACACACACACACACACACACACAGGTGCGGGGCCACAATTTCTGTCCACAATGGTAATTTCTTCAGCATATGGCTGTAGAGAAACTCATCACATATGAGCACACTCCACCAAGCCCAAAAGCTAGAAAAAATACTCAGATTTCTTCTACAAATTTACTACAAAGGCCTTTTGTCTATCAACAACTTCCTTGTCCCTGGAAGCAACAAACTTCAGTTAATATCTCACTAGATATGAAACACTAATCACAGAACAAAGAAATCACTTTATAAGTGTTAATCATAGCATGTAGTCCTGCAGATCAACAAACACTATTACAAGTGCACACATAAACAAACAAACATACACACAACCATGTATGCTTATCATATGACAAATTCCAGTATAATGAAGTACTTCATTTCCCTATTACACTCTAGTACTCTGCTTACGATGAACTGCTAGAACACATAAAGAAAATGGCAATGAAACATTATAAAGTCAAAAAATACAGATGTGTCTAGTAAAGCAGTTTTATATTGCTACTTGGTAGTACACAGCTGCTTTACATAAACAGTTCAGATACAGAATTGTAACTGGTTGGACTGGCTCCAGATGTGTGGAAATGCTTATGAAAAAGAAATAAAAGATGAGCAGGTTACTTACTCCTGTCAATATTTCGCTGTAGGTGCGCTGCAATACGGTGACGGGCATCATTATACTCCAAGTGCAGACCAAGCCTCAGGAGAGTAGGATTTTGCTCCACAAGCCCTGTTATATCCATCTCGATCTTGTTTCCCAACACTTGGGAACGCTACAACACAAGAACTTATATTCACTCTATGTTTATTCCAAACTTCTCCCTCTCCGTGGCATTGCAGCCCTTGCATGACTCTGGCCAATCACATGCTTTGATAATGCTCCTCCCTTTCTCCCTTCCCCTCTTCCTCTAGACCTCTGTCTTAAAATCCCCGAAATCTTCAAATCATAAGTTTATTCTGATCTAAAGCTGAATTTCTGGACCTGTCAGTCTTCTATCCTTCTGATACACACAAATCATTAATATGTCAGAGAAATTTAACACAACAATTGCTTTTAACTCAAACATATGGTAGTAAAAAAAATTAGAAAAACACAGCTGGATCTATAACAAGAAAACAAATACCGCAATAAACAAAATACATATAGAACCTGTTCAAAGAATCTACAAAACCATTCATAATGGCATTTTGAAGTGACCAATGACACCACCCTCTCTGCAATAACAAATCCTGCATTAATGAAGGACTGCACACCACACAGCAGGTATCATAAATTGCTGTATGGCAAACAATAATGGCCTCCAGTATGCAGTGCCCAATTCCACTTTTAAAAAAACTTTTTGAAGAGCCAAGAACTTAGGAAGTTGGCTCTAACAGCAACACTTATAACTTCCAAACAGGAGGTGAAACAGTGGAGACTCAGCCACCCACCAACTACCTTACCTACGATATTTTGTGGTCTCTACTCTGTTCACCCAGGCAAATGTTAGAATAGTACTTTAAATTAATTTACAACTGTTCCCTTCCATATCTCTTCCAATTCATTATTTACTATTACCCTATAATGTGATGTTGTATGGCCTGAATTACTGACCTGCCATGTTTAGAAAAACTCTCTGCAGCAAAACTCTACTTCTTTTGAAGAAGAAAAATGTATAGGAGGATTATATTCAAAAAGTCCCCATCATATGGCATGAAGAGCTTCAATACATCTCCCAAACCTTACAGTCCTCCTACCCGTCACATGCAGCTAGTACACAAGCAGATGAACACCAGTACCCCAAGGCTTCAACCGCAGAAAAATGCTATCTACATGCACATTCCAACTTGTGATACTAGCCTAGGCTTGCTATGTTATCTGCGCCCAAAGCTAGAGACCCTGTGGAACTGATCCTGCTATACCATTTCCCTCCATATGTAAACATTACTAGCAAGAAATTTGGTCTTGCTCAAGTCAGTCTTTTACTCACTGCCTCATCAGATTTGCCTAACTCTTCTAGCATTAATGACTACATTCCAGACAGCAGACACTGGTGTCACATCCATTGTTTGGAAAAAATTAACACATTTTAAGATGAATTAAATTGAAGGATATTTATCACCAACATTTAAACTATAAAAATGCCACAGCACAAACATTTCTTACTTGGTTTGATGCTCTGAACTCTTCAATAGACTTTGTAGTGAGCAAGGATTTGATGAGTTTCACAATAACAGCAGGACTGATGAAGTTTGTTTCCACGCTGAAAATGGTATCACCCTAATTAGAATGGTTTACTCTGAGGACCTAGGAAATACAGATACCCCTTTTGTCTAAATTTACCAAAAAAAATTTAAACTAATGTCTTTAAAACAAACTAAACTAACTTTGCAGTAGAGATACTTCTTGAGGAGCTGACAATTTTTTATCTGGTCAAGCAACTGCTTCATTTGATGGAAAAAAAGGTTCATTATTTGTTCACAAAAGCCTCACACCTCTCCCCAAACCAAGCCAGATGAATCCAGCTGACACAATCACACCTTAGTTCTTTTAGGATGTATTTTAATGCTCGTTTCATCCACTCACCTATGTGTAATCTGAAAAGTGATCCTTTTCCCATCCTATTTTCCAAGTGAAATTAGGGTTGCCAATCTTTCTGTGGCACACTACACCTTACTCCCTATCTACATTGTCCTCCTTGACCTACCACCCAAATAACATTGGTGAAGGCCATGATTATCAACTCCACATTAAGAAATTCTCTCCACCTAAATGTAATATTACTATTATAAACACACAAACATGCTTACTTGATAACTCGCAGGGTACTGTTGTGTTCCAGTGCATCTGCCAGTTTGAGAGCAGTAGTGTCAGTCATGCCAGTGTTTGTTAGACTCAGTGTCTCCAGGTGTGTGTTGTTTGGGAGTGCTTCAAACAGCTGAGAAAACTTCTCTTCAGAGATAGTCTGTGCCAAGAAATGTGATCAGTATAACTGTACACAAAAATATGCATACTGTCTACAATGAATGCTACAATCTCTCTTTTGTGTATGAGGTTTCATTATAAAAACTGCAATTTGTGAAGATTTAAAAAAAAAATTACAACTGCCATCTCAAACTTTTAAAAATTAATACAAAGTGTTCAAGAGGACAAATAACTGTGATTGTACAATTTTTTATACTAATGTACCACATGATATAAGCTACATTTATAAACATCTTGCCTTCTCCTCTTTCCCACCAGCAACTTCTTACCTTCATACCTATCAGTACAACAAACAAGCTGCCTCTCCCTCTCACACACTATGACTAAAATTTCTGTGTGCATCTCTTACCTTCTCAATGCATACTACTTGCTGCACTCATCCTGTTTTACTTGATCACCTGAATAATCTTAACATTTGCTGGAGAAGCTCTTGATTATGCAGATCTTTTCCTGCTCTTCTGTTATGTTCATATTATTTTTAAGATCCCAACATTGGATTCAATGCCCTATTTACAAACACGTTCTCTTACAGTGAAAGACCAAGTTTTACACCCATATTAAAACAAAGAACACAATTCTTTTGCATATTTTAATATTTATGCCCTAGATATGACACATGGAGACAAAGAATGCTGAGTATCACCTTAATGTTATTCCAGTTCAGATCAACAAGGGTGTGGTCGTCATCTCGGACCTGCTTTATAGTTATGTCTATATCTGTCATGTTGGGTGGCTCTGCAGGGTATGGCTTTGGTTGTGATGCTTTGGTGATGCCATCCCAACCCAAGCCAATGGGCTGTCCCTTACTCAGCAGGGATGCATGATACTGATCCTGGTTCATCATTGAGTGGAAACCCAGAATGGCTGTCAACATTTACCACACATGTGCAATTCTTCACAGTTCAAGTAAATGGTACTGAAAACAAACTTACACATACAGACACAGGTATGTGTTAAAATTGACAAAAATACTGCCACAACATGATGAATTACAGAAAAACAGGTATGAATGTATTAACAGTTAAAAGCAACAAAGTACACTGAATCTGGAGAAAAGAGACAGTTAAGAAATGAAACATACATATACATATATAAATTTGTACATGCATGAGTGCAGCTATGCCACAAGATTCATGACATCGAATGCCATATGACAGTTTTATTCTCCCACTATTAACATCCTTTACTACACATAATAAATATTAAAATGGTGTCACTCTAGGTGCAATACAATTCATGAATTTAACTTTACCAGCAAGGTCAATAATTTCCTCTTGTGTGGCTGCACTTAGGGCATGTTCATACTCATCTCCCAAGTCAATAGTGATCTGCTCTTCTGCTTCTACCTCCTTTACTGATGGTGGTGGGGGGATCCACTAAACAAAATCAAGAACATGTGTATTTTAATTTAGGTCTCAGAAAAGTATTACTGTAAAGTTACGATACAATTTTCAAGCTTGCCTATTTTGTAACAAGGAATTCTAACATGAAAATAACATAATATGAAAGAGGAAGTGTTAAAAGTTTACCACCTGTGTTAGTAAAGTTTGAAGTGCAGCTTATTCATCAATCAGCAAACACTGCACTGGAATTCTAATTTTTGCTGTACCCAAAAAAGAGCATCATGTTTACACATTCTCTGTCAGCAGTTCTCATTCTTTGCATAACTGGCCAAAGTCATCACACTTACACTCAGCACCAGTTGTTATATACACACTAACAGATGAAGTGCAAGCAAGCAACATCCAGTCCACTACCCCAGAACTTCACAAAATGGGAAGTGGGATCAATTAGACTGCCATTTCTCCCTATTCTTCGATTTGTAGCAACACAAAGTTCAATATGTCCACAGATTGTTACCTGCTGTCTAAATTAACATCTTCGATGACAGTAGATTGTAAAAGGGAGTTCACACTTCGGGTGAACTGTTTCATATCAAGCACACACTAAAATGTGTAAGAGAGAAAAACATTCAGGACTGGTAACTTAAAAGCAAATTTCAGCTAGCCACCCTCATGAACACTGTTCTGTAACTACTGTTTTTTCCCACATTCAGAACTTCATAAAAATAATAATTACCACAAACACACTCTGGTGATCTACTTATCAATGCAAATTGAATCATTCCCCCCTGCTTTGATACAATATGCTATCAGAATTTCTAACAAGAAAATCTGCAGTGTATTTGTAAACTAAGTCTGAATTTCAGATTATAAATAATAAAAGCTGTTACTTTAACCAATTTGCTAATGCCAAAATTAAACATGTCAACAAATCACAAGAATAGCAGGACCCCTATTTACAATGATACACAGGCATAGACAATGCAAAGGTCTACATACACATCTTAATCAACCAGTGAGACTGAAAATAATTAAAACTTATTTACCAATTAATGTGACAGTACATGACACTCACCTTCTTGCCTCTGATAGTGCCTGGAACATACGGCTTCAGTTCTGGCTTATCAGGTGTTTCCAGAGCCTGTTTATTGATGTGCTCAATCAGCTTCTTTCGATTGAGTGGGCCCGTAGGATCCTTGTCACATGCATAGCTACACCTCTGTGATGGAGGCAGCAAGTCGTCCTGTGACAAGTCAAACGGAAGTATTACTAGTGTTGAACGAACATGAGGGGCATAAAAATACTGGATATCAGGTCACCCTGGCAACTTCAGTTTGTACAGTGACGCCCTGTACTTGTGGATCCTCGGTCTTGAACCTGCTTCATGTCACCCTTCTGGCACCTACAATTTTGTGGTGACTCACAGATTTTTGGAAAATCTACGAATGTCTGGCATACACTGTATTTCGGTTTGGAGATTCTCCACCTCTGCAGTCAATTCTCAATGCTCCCCTTTACAGTCAGGGACTACAGCAGCTCAGTCGGTAGACTGGTTAAGGGACAGACAACCAGGGTTTGATGCCTGGATGACACAAATTTCTCCTTGTCACCACTTCCAGACTATTTCTGGACTCACCCAGCCTCCAATGTATTGAAAACCAGGGGTGGGGAAAGTAACTTTCTGTCTAAGAATACAACTGACCATGCACTTTTAATATACCAAGGAAAACAATGTGTGACACTTTAATTTTACTTCCCCATAAGCCACCATAATGTGATGCTGCTTAATATTTTCTGCCCTTTCACTGCATTATTGTAGTATCACAAGCACATGGTACAATTGGCTAAGCACTGCAGTTTTGCAAGACAACTTTCATTACATATCAGTTAAAATCAAACCACTAGCACATAGCAACAGGATATTTAAATATTCCTCTTTCCTGGAGGGTAAACCATTACAGTAAAGTTCAATTCTGCCCATTGGCCCCGCAGGATTGCCAGATTTACAGCCGCTGAAAGGTTAATTACCATCAGGACAATTTTACTTTACACCTTTCACTTCAGTATGCTCATAACCTTGCCACTGTACCTGCAAAAACACATTCAGAAAAATACATTTTGATCTCTTACTCTACTCAAAATTATTAACTACAGAAACAACAAAATTAAACTGGTTAATGAACCCAGCATTAGTAAAATTAAATATGGGAAAATCGGACAGTTTAAAGTAAAAAAAGAAAATGGAACTGGCAAGTCATGCCAGGTACTTAACTCACATCATTTTTTGCTGAATACAATGGCACAAGCATCTTTCTACTATAAACAATGACTGAAGATATGTATTAGAAATGAAAATGCCCAAAAAACATATGCCTTGGTGGTAAAACGTCCTTCACCCAAAACTCATAACAGCCCGAGATCTATCCAGCAGTAGGACTGTAAAAGACAAACTGTATATCTTTCATTGTTTCTTGGTAATGAAGTTGGTTTTACTAATGTTCTTGGAAGATTTAAAAACAATATTAATTCCTCATATTCTGCATACAATGAGGTCGAATTTTCTCACTGAGAAGTAAAAGAACAATTCTAATGCTTAAAACACTGAAATTGATGCAATTTATACAAATAATCATTCCTAAAAGCAAAGAGCTGAGAGTTTTGTAGCTTTTACTAATCTTTTCATTGCCTCTGAGTTACTAGCAACACATTAAATGAATGTTAGTTTGCTGATACCAAATGGGAAACTCATTTAACCTATAATATTAAAATATTAACATTCCACAACTTGGAAGGTGCACAGAGAAGATAATCACTACTGGCACTACACTATCACTGTGGCTAGAACAGAATTTACACCCATGACTCACTTATAAAATGTAATACATTATAAAAATATGCCTACTTTCTATTATTAATCCAAGTACAACTGAGCCAATAGACTCCTGCAAGGTACAGCAATAGCTAAGAGTTGGTTATGTGATAAACTGTCCATCTGGTACAACAATAAAAATCAATGTTATAAACAGCACAGTTTTGCTGTAGGGCTTATTGTCATAATGACACTGTTGCATTTATAAACAAAATTTTTAACAAAAAAAAAAGCAAACACAGTTCATTTTAGCAACGTAATATGAACAAAACTTTCATACGCATGATTTTTACTCCTGTAACTGACAGAAGGAAGCCATGTACTAAACATCATTATCTCGTTTTGGTAATGCAGCTGTTACTGCCAGGGTAAGTTACTACAATTATAAAAAAAAGGACGTTAAAAACAAAAACATGCTACCCATTGGTCAAGCCAGACTGTTTTGGATAGGCAATGAAAATCCGTGTAGACCACTCATTACAATTATTAAAATTATTTAACTTACATACCTCATGCAAAACAATTCTGGTTGCAAATGACACTCAAAAACTGTACTCACATCTGGGTCCACTTCCTTGGCCAGAATGTTTATTTCCTCTGGAGACAGTTGAGACAATAAAGTATCAACATCCACATCATCATAAGCACTGAGGTCCTTTCCATATAATTTCGTGTTTGTTGTCATTTTTGTAGTCGTCGTAGTTGACGAAGTCTGGAATATATAAAAAAAATCTTTATTACTTTAACTGGGGCCACTGGGCTCTGCTCAGGTTATGCAGCAAAGCAACATTCATCAGCACGGCGACGATTTATTCTACAGACAACCAAAACACGTCACTCTTTCATGTATAATTCGCAACTACACTGCGAAAGTGTGAGAACCAAATGCCACAGAACAATACTCATTTCTCTGGCAACCTCAAAACCTAAATTACAGCCTTGAACAGGGTCAATCAAGACTTAGCATAGGCTTCGTACACTGCAACAAAACGACTTGTCTCTGCATGTACTTGCACTCCAGATCGTTAACTTAATAAATGGCCCTTTACGCGCTCATATATCACTTTAGGAAAGGAAAGCCAACACCCATTGGCATAATTAGAGTCACAATTGATGAAACACCATCGTCAAAATCCAGACACTGCAACGATACATCACCTCACGGATACATAACGTATGTATGTATTGTCATATTGATGCCACTTTTAAGCCCATAAAATCATCGCTCAAATTAAACGGCACATACTTACGCTCCTGTACAAAACAACAACGCCCACCGTTATATCACACCAGCCGATCTATACATTCGGCAGCACAATAAGCCTCTCCCCTCTCTCTCATCCCGCACCGACCGTGAGAGTATCACTAGATAACAACTGGATGGAGGTAAGAAAGACGCCATATTTGGTCTTGGTCTTTCAAACATCGCAAATTTCCTTTCTATGCGTTGACAGCTGTACAATTATTGACACCATAGTTTACAGAATTATGGAGAATTACTTTTATGTAACCTTAACAGTATATCAGTAGTCCATGGTACGTGTTAAATCACGGATGAAATAACTGATATATAAGAAGTGAAACGGAACAGCATCATATCAGTCCAACATAACTACATATCCTTAGAAAAATTTAAATTAGAAACTCAACTTTCTTTAGTCCCTTTTTTTTTTATTTTTTAGGCTACAACATATGTTCTTGCACCAGGAACGCAGTGTGACCAGTCGTGCCCGTTCAATCGTTCGCACTTTCTCCCTAACATCTTAAGGCATTTGGAATGAAATATAGTAGGAGGGATTGTTTTTACTGTTTTGGGGCAAATCATTATCTTTAAAATTGGCCCACCGTAACACTTCTCACAGGCAGTTTACACATGTGCGTAAATTAATTTTTCATAGTTAATGGTATTACTTTGAGGGTTTAAACTAAAACACAAGACACCATAACCATACAGAATTTTCCTAAAGCATTTGCTTGATAGTCAGTCGGCCACGAGATTTCCGAAGTTTTGAGGACCTGCACTATGTTACCGTAAGCCAATTAAATCCGTTTTAATATTATTCTAAAATCTACGCAGAGGTCTGAAAAGTGTCCCTTTCCTCGGAAATTTACCGATCAATATTCTGTGCCCACTTATAATTTCGCCATACATACTGTATATACCAACGATATAGTAATAATATATTATATTAATAATAATAATAATAATGATGTCCATTGTTCTTTTAGGTACATAGGTTTTCTATGAGTTCTTTCCACTTCTGTCTATCAGCTGCCAGGAACCTTAGTTCATTCCAGCTTCTACCCACTTCTTTGATGACCGATCTTCTCCAGCTATGCTTAGGTCTTCCTCTCTTCCTACTTCCTTGAGTGTTCCATAGTAGGGCAGCTTTTGGTATTTCCCCATCATCTTTTCTTAGTGTGTGTGGCCAAGCCATCTAAGTTTTCTTTTTCTAATTTCTAAATTTATATAATATATTATATTACTTCTTATATTTCAACGCAGTTCGTCATTTCAGAACAACAATAACAAAATTCAATCAGAAAGTATATGTTTCGAACCTGAACGCATGGTGAGGGTAATGACAAATAAAAGAAGAAATTTCAATAACAAAGTAAAGTAGTGTGTAAAAACAACAATTCATGAGATTCAGTACACCCCTCCCTCGCCAATAGCGGTTTCGCGCATACGCAGACTTCTGTGTGTTGCCATGTGTCTTAAACCGACGCAAATGTATACGCAATTTAAAATCGCCTCCTCCATCTCTTAACGCTATGTACTAATTGCTTGCCGTTCAGTGCTCAACACGTCATTTATGATCTGTGGCTCTGTTAACATTCAGCCTGCTGCGCAACGCATTCTCGCTGCAGGGCACTTTGCGCATCTCCCCGTCACTTCAAGTTCCGCTTACGTTTTCTGTTATACGTTCGCTCGTGTTTCTTACTAGCGCTAATGTCGTTGGTGGTGTATGTGTAAATGAGTGGTCCCTAAGCGTGCGACGTGTAAGGAAAGTAAATAAGTAGCTAAACATACGAGAAACATATTGAGTCTTAAACAGGCTTGCACTTGGTGAATTGTTTGCTTGTGTGGGTAGGTTGTTTGGTGTCGCCATGATTCAACGATTAGAACGATACATAACAGTGAAGATTCGCTTATAGCTAATGTCTGCGACTGGTTCATTTTCTAGTGCCAACTTACCTCCACTCCTCGTGATCAAAATACTAAACTGTTGCCAAAAGCACTAAATGTCTGGATAGAAAACAAAATCATTAAGATCGCTGCCCTAAGTACGCTAATGATTAGAGAAAAGGCCAAGCACATATATAATTATTTTGTGTCAGATTCGAGTGAAGTAAGTAATTCCAAAGTCTTTCAGGGCAGCAAAGGCTGCTTTGAAATATTCAAAAAGTTTCAGTCTTCATGATTTGACGTTGAAAGTTGAAAGGTGGATTATCTTGCGCTGATTATGAAGCAGCAGCATCATTCTTTGGTGTCCTCCGGAAATCACTGTGGTGAAGGGTTACTGGCCAGAGCTGATGAGACAGGGCTCTTCTGCAAATATAAGCTCGCACGTTGTATATAAAACTGACATGGCCGCTCCTGGATTTGAGGCAGCCAAAGATCGTTATCGCCTTTATATTTTGCTGGAATGCTGCTTGTGACTGTATGCTGGAACTTATGTCCAACTGTACGTAAATGAGCCCTCACGTTCTAAAATGCAAAAATTAAAATCGTCTTCCAGTCTTTCGGCGTGCAAACAAGGCTTCGGTTGACCGCAAAATATTTATGGACTGGTTCTACAATTGTTTCGCACGTGAAGTTGAGAAGTATCTTCCACGTAATAATTCGGCTTTTAAGGTCGTTCCCATGTTGTATTATGCTCTTGGTCATCCTGCAACAGTTCAGCATTCTCATCGAAATATCAAAGTCATATTTCTGCCACCGAACACAACCTTCCTCATGCAACTACTCGACCAAGGTGTCATAGTTACCTCTAATAGCTACTACACACGGCTCACCTTCTCATACATATTGGATATGATGGAAAATAATGATTCCCTCACCGTGAGGGAATGTTGTAGGTGCCGCACATGTCTTCCCAGGCTTTGTCATTTTTGGAAACGAAGCTCCAACAGCAGAGATGGCGGAGGGACTGTGGTAAGATACTTTTTGCTTTGCAGCTCCTTATCTTCGCACAGCTACATTCCTTGTAGTTGTTTTGGTGCTGTGCCTCGTGGTTCTAGCATTTTCGTAAGGTGAGAGTTACAACAGCGTAAAGCCAATCTGTGCCCTGTAGGATTCTATTTGCATGATAAAGTGAAAAATTTTGTAATGATATACTAGGTAATGGTGAGTTCTAGCAGCATATGAACGTCACTTCAAACAGAGGCAGGAATATAGGGTGACCGGCCCCCCCAGATGAATTGCGTTTGGTCTCAACTCTTCGACGTTAACGAGATTATAGCCCAACCCCTGAAGAGCAATAGTTGTCGTGAGCGGATATGTTAACTGGAATAACGTGGATAAATCTCTTCATACGCGGAGTTAAGACAGCGGGTAAAATGGTGGATGTCATGACCAGAAATGTAGGATAGGACAGTCATGTAAGCGGTCTTAGTGCAAATCGCTACGTAAACTCTGGATCTCGTAGTGCGGAGTGAAAAGTCGTTGCACAGTAGAGCTTTTCTTCGCTTTTGGGAGCGACAAACATTGACGGTGAATGCTAAGATGATTAAAAGTGGGCCTTGTGATTTATTCTGGGTGCCTGAGGGTACTGCACTGTTTGTTTAGGATGCTGGTTCCGGCTAACATTTTTCTTAGCTCTCGTTATTGTCCATTTCCAGTAGAGAGATATTTGGTAGTCGCGATCGGCGGTGGTGGTTGGTGGTGTCGTTGAGATACTTCCCTCTTCTTGTCACGTGATACTCACCTTTCCCAGGAACAGTGCTCTTTGTCTGGCGGCTCGTTTATGTATGGGCTGAGTCAACGTACGGGTAGTGGGCTGGGCCTTCACCTTTGGTGATCGGAGATTTAGGAGTCTGTTTTATATTGGGCTTCAACGAGCCCAGCATCCTTAGCTGAGTGTTAGCGTAACGTTCAAGCAGCCTCCTCTTTGTCCTGAAGGAAACTGTGGGATTTTCCAAAGCCTCTATTTTTTTTATCCATTCTTCCACGTCGCCATTCAGCTTCGAAGAGGCATTACAGAGTTTCAGCACTACGATGAGAGCTTTGCGTACCAGGTTTTTATCACCGGCTCAGTGTGGTGTCGCGGTGACGAAGATTTCACATCGCTTATCAAGGGGTTTGAGCACTTGCCACCACCGGTGTTCGGCTACGATGTGGTGCTCTCCGTTTATGCTGAAGATACTGTCGTACCAAAATCGACAAAGCATTTTTGCCCAATCGAACTGAATCTGAACCAATTCGTATCAACTCGACAAATTTTGAAAAACTGCATCTTCGAACATTAAAATTAATCTACGTTACTGTGCCAACTGGATTGGTCACATCTTACGTAGAAACTGCCTTCTAAAACAAGTTATCGAAGGAAAGATAAAGGGGGAGATGGAAGTGGCAAGAAGACGTAAGAAGC
>JGI20166J26741_10663336_pt1 | contig 15407 bp, 5 predicted proteins | sample TergutCu122P5_FD_26741 | JGI IMG/M metagenome (IMG submission 26741)
TTGGATATAGGTGTTTTGGGTTATATCGGTATAGTTTGACCTAAGGAACACTCTCCCGAAGTTAGGTCCTTTCCTCCTGGGACACCCTGTATATATAATAGATTACTGTTTTACATTGTAACATATCAACTTCTTTTATCAGGCCAAGAATAGAATTTGAAATACCTGATCACAGGATTAGAATACATAAATTATTTATATACTGTTTTCAAAGCAACTTTTGTGTAAAGTGATTATGATGAAAGACCTGTTGCCAATGTTGTGAGTAACTGTGTTTGTTGTAATAGACATCAATCAAACCCTGTCACTGGACAGATCATGAGCCAGTTCACATGGTATCCACATTACATACATTCCTAAGGTCCATTTCATTATGAATCCTTCTGTATTCATGGTGTTTCAAGAGGCCTTGTTCTATAATATTTCTCAAGCAGGGTTTATAGGAATTTTTCCTTTCCTTATCCAAGCAACATGACTGTAGTTCATTGTAAAATATAGTGATTTGCTTTGCCTGACAATCCAAAGTGAGGTGTATAAAGCATGAAGTACATGTTAGAGTAAGAGGCCACATTTTTCAACCATGCAAAACTAATGGTAACCAGGGGTCCTCAACTATTCCCACCTCTAAATTCCAGGTGCCAGGAGGGTAACATGTAGAAAGTTGATACTGGGGACCCATGATTCTAGAGTGGCCTTTGAGTGTCACTGTTATCATGCACTTTGTACTTGGTGTAGGTGAAGTGATAAACATTTTCCTATGTAAGGAAAAAAACTTCTATCATTATGCGGAAAATATTAGGCGTCACCATACAAAATTTAGTCATCTGGGAGACAGGCACCTGGAATTTATGTATGCATGTCGTAACTGATTCTGTTTAACAGAGTCTGTGTTAGTCGTTTAGCTGCTCAAGTATTTCCCCCGTCTTTATGGAACTGACAAGTTCATTACAGTGTTCACAACAGCCCAACACTACACTTTTACAGTTATCCAGTCCACATCATCACACCCTTCTAATATCTTGCACCCATCTTATCCTCCTCAATTTTAGTACCATAAAAATGTTTGGTGAAGTTCACATAAAATTCACCTTAGAACAGGCCAAGAAGGCCCAGAGGGGCAGTAGATGTATAGCTCTGCTGTTTCTTTAGCCTCAGCACTAGATGGGGGTGGGAGGGCAGTGCCACACCCTAGCCACTTTAACTGCCGGAAGGACACAGTACCCATTGTATAGGAGGCTGGGAGGGCTCCAGGGCCAGTCTGGACAGGTGCGGAAAGTCTTGCCCCACCAGGATTCGATCCCCGGACCATCCAGCGCGTAGCAAGTTGCTTTACTGACTATGCTATCCTGGCCCACAATGCTTGGTGAAGACTACAAATTATGAAACGGCTCATTATTGATTCCTCTCATCTTACATTCTGTCTCTTAGGTCAAAATATTGTCATCACTTTACTATTAAGCCGAATGTGTATTCTTCTCTTAGGTTGCAAGACCAAGTTTCACACCTACATAAAACAACAAGTAAATTTTAGGCTTGTATAATTTAATCTTCCCCATATTGAATTTGCTATTAAAACTTGTTCCTGGTTGTATCTTTAATTTACGACTTTTATTTGCATATAATTAAACTTAGCTACATTTTTTGGTGACTTATTACTCATTCCTGTGTAGAGAATTTTGATTTTTACCACTTTTTAGTGATATAATTACTGTCCATATACTTTATATTCTCTATATTCATTTCTAGACCTACTTTTTCAATAATGTGTAATTTAATGTGTGCATGAAGATTCAAGTCTTGTGGGACATTGCAACTTGTCATTGGGGTTATAGTTCCTCCAATGTTTTGAAAGGTCATAGCATCTTCATCTTCTTGGACTGCTTGGCCCTCAGTATGAATATGTTATGATCCGTCAAAACATCAGGAACCAGAACCCCCAACAACGAAGAGTAACATTCCAGAAGACTCGGATCTCATGCAACACTGCCATACAAATCTCAGAACTCAAAATGTCTGTGGTTTTGTTTATGATGGCTTAGTTTTTGCCCAGTAAATGAACGTTATTTATAAAAGATGACATGATTTTTCCAAAATATTATGGAATTTGTCCAAATTCACAACCTTTGGGGACATGTCTTAACATGCTAGTTACTTTTAATGATAAAGGTTTGTTAGCTTCCCACCCAGTACTCTTGATAGAGGACTTCCCCTTGTTGGTTGTTCAAGATGCATATCAATGTATTTGCTGCCCTGTCCAGAGGCTGTCTGCTCCATCTGCACCTAAGAATGTGCCATGCTTTGGTGATGGAGGATTCACTTCACTTGGAAAGGACAGGTAAAGTGATTATTTGATATCCAGTAATCTTTAGTTTTTTTAAATTCATACAATGTGCTAGTTTCTGGAACACAGCAATAGAGCATTTCATGAATAAAGTTTCTTGATATGTAATATTTTTCATTCCCAATTCATGTCCAGGACTTTTATGTAACCCACAAGTCCTAACCCACTTTATTGTATTTGTATGTGGAAAGGCTGACTTAATTTATTGTAATGTCCACATGTTTTACAACCTGAAACTCTTGAACTAAGTGACTGATTTTAATGAACTGGTTGTACCACTAGAGATTTGTAATTTTCTCCATGAAATATTTTGAAGTAGTAATTTATTAAGTGAACTGAATACTGTAACAGACAGATAAAATACCTATTACACTCACATGCCATTTTGTCTCTTACAGTACTGAGACAATGCGATGTCCGAAAAAGATGGGCAATAGACATATAATGTAACAATGAAGTGTGTTTGCAAAACCATTACTGCTAGCAAACAGCAACAAGTATTAAATATTAAAAGTGTGTGTCTGTATTTTTGCCTTAGTTATCCAGCACACAAAGGACATTTGCTGTGCTGTACTGCGGTCTGTGGCCTGTCTGGCTCTAGCATATTTTTGCCTTAGTTATCCAGCACACCAAGGACATTTGCTGTGCTGTACTGTGGTCTGTGGCCTGTCTGGCTCTAGCATATTTTCTGGGGGGTTAATTCGTAAATGGCACAATTTTTGGAAAACATTTTATGAACAAAATGTGTGTTTTGATTTTCTCTAGAACTTCTGTCAGAAACATTTCTCATTCTAAGAAGAATTCAGAGAGATGTTATCATAAATGTAAATAGGTCTTCGTGTAAAGTGCCTGTTCTTGTCAGACTTTAATGAAAGTTGAATTTACTTGAAAGTTTTTTAAAAAAAATCCTCAAACATCAAATTGCATGAAAACATGTTCAGCGTGAGCTGAGTTTTTCCATGCAGACATACATACATACATCACAAAGCTAATAGTCGCTTTTCACAATGTTGTGACTGCCTAAAAAAAGGTGAATATTGTAGCTTATCTGTAGGCTTTAGAGTTAGTTAAAGAATGTTAAGTTATTTTGATATAAACAAATAAATTCCATTGCACCAAATGCAAATTACTTCAGCTTTAGAAAACAGGTTACGCAGCAAAGAAAACAACAGTAGTGAACAGAATATTATGCAAATATTTCATATGATTATCACATCTTTTCTTTTTCTTTAAGTTACAATCCACTTTAGTTAGTTGTTATGTGATAACTAATATTTACAATACATGCAGTCATACTTTAGGTTTCTGACTGTAATACATAAAACATTTGAGGGCATAATACTGCATGCATTGCAGCTTGTTTATCCTGCTAAGTAAAAGTTGCAGCAAAAATATACCTTTGTAATATTAGAGTGGTACAAAACAAAATAGCCAGAAGATTTATCAGTAAATCTTTTTAATGTATCCCACTGTGGTCAATACAGCACTCACTGGATCATATTCAGAAATTATATATCAGCAATGTAGACTCCCTAGATTTACATAATTCTGCAGTAAGATGCTATAAAATTATCTAGTGTCCAGGTGTATAACAATACAAGTGCAGTGTGTCTCTGAAAGTTCTCTACAGTTTTAATATGTTACAATTTTAACACTGAAGGTAGGTGCAGGAAATGATGACTATGCATATTCTGGACATGTGGCAGATATGGTAGTTAGTTTTGTGACCTGGTTTACAATAGTGCTAATTATTTGGACGGTATGTGTAGGAGAGATGGATCAAGTACTTCATCTGTTTCAGCTGGTGAATAAGATCTGTGAATGTTTTGGCAGCACTGTCATTAACAAATTCAATAATCTCTATGTGTGACACCCTGTTGTGACATACAAATTAAAAAGGGGAGAAAGATGGCCAGTCTGTCACAACTACACCTTTGCAGAGTCTTATTGTATATTGTGCGACATGTTTCAGCTTACAGTAAGAGCCGTCATCAGGCACTATAAAAATAACTGTAAAAAGAGCATTTGCACAATACAATTTCAAGTGATTCAAGTCTTGACTGTACAGCATGTTGTGTGTTTGAAAAGCTAAAAATGGATTAACAGAAATAGAATTTTATATATATATATTGGTATATTAGGCCTCCAAGAAATTCGTAATTGAAAAGATTTAGGCTTACTTTGTGGTTATCTAGACATAAAGTAGTGTTCTATGTATTCAGTTTTATTTCTTTGCTTGTCCAGTTGAGGAATTGGCAAATAACTGTAAACAAAATTGTGTATATGGAAGCTATATCCCCCCCCTCTCAAAGTTTATATCCTATACAATTGAGGAAGCTTTAGTACTTATGTAATAACCAAACAGAATGTAGCCCTGGTAAATACTGGAGGACAACTTTCACTTCTTGTGTCAGAAAAGTATTGCAGGATGGCATGCGGTATGAAGCTAGTTATGGTTGAGTTAAGATTGCACTGGGGCCAACTGTGTTTATTGTTTAACTGATTACCTTTCTTTCTTTCCTGATAAATCTAAAATTTCTCTGTAGTATCATGATGTGGACCTTTTGTAGTTTCATGTAAAATTTTTATAATGTTACGAGTAGTTTCCTTTGGATGGCCGTTTTCAACACGTGCAGATTTAGAATTGTAGTTATTATTTTAAAATGAAAGCATATGGTCACTAAATCAGGCCAGGAAATTCCATTTTCAGCTCTTCAAACACACAACATTTTGAAGGCTGAGATCTCGATCACTTGAAATTGTATCATGTTGTAAGCAAGTGCTCTTTCTACAAGTATTTTAATAGCGTTCGATGACAGCTTCTAGCTAAAGCAGAAACGTGTCACACAATGTACAATTAGGACACTTGAAAGGTGTAGTTGTGACTGACCGTCCCCCCCTTCCTCCCTTTTTCAAATTAAATAAATTTGATTTCTGGGATGTTATGATTTTAGTAACTGTCTTACAGTGAGGAACTTAAAAGTCTTTACTGAAGACACTGGAAAAGAAATACAGCACTGTGTGTATAATCGGTTAATATTTCCCGGCAGTGGATCTGTGTTACAAACAACCTGTTAACATGAGGATATATATTTAATTGGAGGCAGTGAATGCAATGTGTGGCAAGTCCTGTGGCCTTTTTCAGTCATAACGCTGTAATTAATGCATAGCAGCCACTGCGTGCATGGATGATGATAATGTAATTTAAAAAATGACCAAGTTCAAAAACTGCATTTTCAAAGATTTTGTTTGTGGTTAAATTTTTAATGGGAGAGTAATGCCATTTCTACCCTTTGTCACTATTAAAATACTGCCAAATTTCTATATTTGTCCTAGCATTTACCTGGAGAAATAAAGATACTGCAGCAGTGTTAGCAGAACCAGCATCATTCAAGATGATCAGGTGTACACGCTTGGAATATGTATTACCTTTAAGCTCCTTACTGTTCAATTGTTCTCTTCTCACTTATGTCTAAGGATTGTGACTATCAACTGAAATTGGCACTGGTATCATTCAAAAAATACACAATGCAGCTGTAAGCATGTTTTAAACTCCTCCTCACAAGTGGACATAGAAATGAATGTATTCACAGCATTTAGTAAAATTCAGTCTCTGGAAGCAAGTACTTTACATAACACAGTGGTTTCCATTTGAGTTATACAGCATCAAAATGTAAACATGGCTTTTAACTGTAATGAAGTTTACTATAATAAACCTTAAATGTAACTTTGCCGTAAATGCTGTCTGGCAGTTTAATATTTGTTCAACATAAATTAAACACCCCCAAAAATATATACATGGACAATGAATTAAAGAGTGGTTTTATTCAATCGGAGATCTTTAACAATAAAGAAGACCTTTAACAATAAAATAAACATAAATAATACATTCTAGTAGCAACTGTATCACTTATAAACAACAGCCCTATAAAGTGAACATTCCAAACATTCCGCCATATATACATACATACTTTTTTTCCGCTAATCAGAAGAGGCAAGAAATTACATAGTTTAAGTATAAATGTTCACCACCATTCAATAATACTACACATTCAATACATACTATATGTAAAATTCTGATAAACAATGTGTCTAAACTTTGCAATATTCATATACCAAGAATTCTGTAATTCTCAAAAACATTTAATTAACTGCAGAGAGGCCCGACAGAATTGCTTCAATAAATACAGGATACATAGGCCCCTTAAATGTGCTTTTTGCATGTAGAAAATTCAGGCTCCAAATTGAAGGTATCAGTGAATGCACAATAACATTAGTAATCAGTAACATGAAACATCAGTGAGAAATGGCACAACAGAATTTCTAAATTAAAATCATCTGAAAAGAACTCATGACATTCAGTTGCAAGCCTGACATACTGAAAAGAATGACAGGCTGCAATTCATGTCCTGGTTATGTCTTGACATTTTTGTAAGAAGTGCCATTGTATAAAGGAGGTCAGAGGTCAATGAACATGTATTATAGATTGAAATGTGCATGCCCCTAACCTATACATTACTAATTCAGAACATACACATACATGTTTGTATTCTTTGAGCATATTCCCTTTTGTGACAAATAGCAATCAGTATGTAACATGTCAGATATGAATGTACACATTTGCCTCATTCTTTTAATAACAAAGACTAAAGACAACTGTTTTGGTAAACAGAAATGGTCATATTAATATATGACCATAATAAGACATTTCTGCTTCAAGAATTTCCTCTTTATAAAATATTAATATTTTCATATCCTATCTCTGTTTAATTCTTACATGTTAAGAATTTTACAAGTTGGAACCTCTGAGAAGTTATAAATGGGTATAGTGTTTTGATATAAATTAAGTTAAGATGTGTTTTGACAGTGTAACATAAAACAATCTGGTCTCAACACAATTAGCCAGGAAGTGTGGCCACAGGCATATACAGAGCTGTTGTGAGTGTTTTAGTTCGGAATAAATATCTGAGCATGGGCAGTGCATATCTTTCCCTACATCAGTGAAACAATAGGGGCATTTTTCAAATTTGCTTGTAATATGTGTTGCCCACAGCCAACTTCTAAATAATATCCTGCAGAGTACACAATATCACATTCATCTCACAGTTTTGGTAGACTATAATAAGTTATTATAGAACAACTTAGAGCACCATATTCTGCATCATTGTTTTATATCCAGTACAATCTATATAATAATAAAGAACCTCATTATAACAAATATTTCTAGTGTAATACATTTATGTGTGCTATGAGCACTATTCAACAAGCTCTTATGAAACATAGACTATTAAATTTACTGAAGTTTACTGTAGGTAGGGTTTAATGTATTCTTTCCAAAAGGAATCTGAGTATTTGCCTCAAACAAAATTGTGAAAAAGACTGAAATACTTGCACTTGATAATAGACATTCTACACAATATAATTATATGTTATAATATTATTATTCTTTAAAATGTATATTTTAGAACTGTCAGTGTTGAGCCTACATTCGGAACATGGACAATCATTTTGACTGCACTTCCATATTAAATACTGTAATATGTGCTGACACACACACACAGTGTGGGCCTAGCAATGACAGTAGCTTTCAATCAGAGTGTGATCACAAAATTCATGGATTGACTGTGAATTAACATTCTTAGTTACCGTAATATTCCTATGCTACACAGTGGTAGAATAATCTGCTGAAACAATGTCAGAATTACAGGATGATTCAGAAGTGATGTATTATGATGTAACCTGGTGTTTGCAGTTTTTATTTATAAAAAATGAAAAACTGTAAAGAAAAGTATGTGGTGGAAGGGTTCGCCAGTAACTGGTTCCTCCATGATAAACTCTGCTTTATTTGCACAGGAACATCACAGGTTGTCCTTAAACATAACGGTATCCATCCCGATGTGTTTATAGATAAGATACAAGGATTACATCAGTCAAACACATCTTATTTATTTTAGCTGTTAAGTTTACATCAGCGCCATGTTTCGACCTCGTCTAGGTCATCATCAGGCCCTAATTTAAGAATACAGATCTTACATAAATTGACTCATAAAATGCAAGTTGGGATCGCAGTTGCTTACATTTACCTAAACAATTCAAAACGTAATTCCGCCACACCGTACTGCGGAAAGTGCCTGGTGCCACAACAGTGCAGTGTTTCAATACATGTACATACGTTCTTACAACCACAACAAATGTTTCATAGTGCCACCATCTTGTATATAGCGTGAAGCCTCACCAGTGTGTACCGTACAAACAAAAACATCGTCTCCCAAGTCAGAAAAACGTAATACTCACTAACCAATGTAAGTACAATCACATTCATCTATTAATCATGAATTACCAATTGATCAACCACTGATTTTTAGTCCATATTTATACCTATGTTCCAGAAATTTGACATAGACTGTATAGTCCGCAATAACTCGACTCAACGGTACCCTCCGTGCTACCAGACACTCACCACCATGCTTAACACGTTAACCCAACCACAGTTTGGAAAATTCTGCTCAACACGTCTACCACCACGGCAACATCGAACCAAATAAGGCATACTGCTTCTAAAACACAAAACAACTACTACATCAACCTGAAGTCCAACAGTTTGGCCTTAGTGCCTGTAACATACTTATTTGTCTTATTATAATGGCTATATACAGTCGCTTCGTTCAGTGTTTTTGCACACCCAATAATTACTCCTACTTTTAACTTGTATTTTAATATACCATCGCAACCAGAAAATCCTCTCTGTGTACACATATCCAATGGTTTATTTTATAAAGTTTTACTTCACATACATTATAAGCAACTGGGATCCCAACTTGCATTTTATGAGTCAATTTATGTAAGATCTGTATTCTTAAATTAGGGCCTGATGATGACCTAGACAAGGTTGAAATATGTCGCCCATGTAAACTTAACAGCTAAAATAAATAAGATGTGTCTGACTGATGTAATCCTTGTATCTTACAGGTTGTCCTGCATCCTCTGAAGTTTCCAGATCTGACCACCTCTCACTATTTTCTGTTTCCAAAATCCAAGTTAGTACTCAAAAGGAAAAGAACTGGTAACATTATTGTAATAAAAAAAAACTGTAGACTACACTTGTGGAGTCCAAAATACAGGACTTCCATAGAAACTTCCAACAATGCTACACTTACTGGACTTGCTGAACACACATATAAAGAAGGAATTAATTCCATAAACTTCCTATCATACACTACAAATGTTAAAGAAGTCAATGTATGACCTGAGGAAGGGCTTAAATTTTTGGATGCTTTACATACAACAATTTATTAATCATTATTAATATATTAAATAAGTTGATTTTAATCATATTCTTGATATTTAATAATGACTATAAGTTATGAATCTTTAATATCTTGAGCTACAGTGCAATGCCCCTGAGAATGATCCCAATGGATTGAAGTGCATCTGGCAAGTAATAATACCTTCATACTTAAGCTTTTATTCTGACAGTTTTTAAATACTGTATTGCAAAACCTTGAGGACTGTGGTTAACCCATTTGATAAAGTAACTAGCTATTGACTGAGAAATCAGGGTTTGATTGTAGAAATGGACAGATTTTCCTCTGCAACAGCATGTCCAGATTAAATTTGGGATCGACATAGCTCCTTTCCAGTAAGTACTGGAGCCCTGTTCCATCCTCTGGGTTAAAATGGTTGGAGCATGAAAATGACACTCACATCCATTGGATCTTGGGTTCAGAATGAGTCAAATTCTACCTCCACTCCAGCTCATCTTAATCTCATGTTGCTTGGCCCATCACAAAGAGTCATGGGAGAATGGAGGGGTAGATGCACACATTCATAACCTCAGCCCACAACTGAGTGAAGGATCAGCTTCACTGTTTGGCTGCTTTTACTCCTGGGGAAAGAGCCCTAGTGCCCCACAGCATTTGGGTGTGAAGGCAAGAGAAAAGTCCCTGCCCCTTCTGGGAATCAGACCATGGTCTAATTATAGGAACGGTGTGATTATCTGTGTGACATAAAAATATTATTTCTTGCCACCTGCTTCAGTTGCACAGCTATGTCTCCTTTCTTTTTGGAAGGGTAATGATTCATTAAGCACCAAGTCAAACATTAAAAGAGTGGGGATGAGCCTAGATGTGAGGCTATCTGGAAGGAAAGGCAGAGGCATGTAATGGAGAAGCACTTGGGGGGGGGGGCACTTCATGTGGCAGTTGGTGAAATATCTTTCCCCTTGAAGGTATCCCCAATTTGATGTTGTGGGGCCTGTGTTGTCAGACAATCCTAAGAGCTATGTTGGCAACAGTGTAGCTATTGATAGGGCCTCCCATGCCCCACAGGTCAAAAGTGATGACCCAGACAAAAGGGGATACCCTAGTCCTCCAGGTTGGGGGCTGGGTGTGGGGCTGACAACCCCACCCCCTAAAAAATGTTCTGCTGAGAAGCTTCTTAAAAAGATGATGCTAAGGTCTAGCAAGGACTGTAATACAAGAACAAGAATCTTTCAATTTTGCACGCAAATTAAAAGCATATACTTTCATGTACTGGCTGCAGAACTAATGAGTGCACTAATCACAATATTAAAAAAAGGATTGTTTAATCAGAATATAGCTACTAAGACATCCAATTGCTTTAGAAGATATAACTGAAGTCACTATAAATAGTAACAGTCTTTCCCTATTGGTTATATTTTAAAAAACTATGCATACTGCACTTACCTATGTAACAAATATCACACATTTCATAATGTTTAAATTGAGCTACCATGAAGATTATATGGACACTGGCTGACCTCTTGTATCAATGTACAGAATAGGTATTAAGTAAAATGAGTTTGAGAGTTACTGTGGGGACTGCAATTGTATGCCAATTTATGTCCCATTCAGCTTCACTTCTTGCATATGTTATCCACGTATCCATCATTAAAACGGACTTGATTTGGTAACAATTGTCATGTGGGATATTTAGAGACTTTTACAGCTGATTTAAACAAGCTCTGACATTTCACAACAGCATGAATGTGGCACAGTGTCTGGGTATGAGGGTGACCATGATGTACATACACATCTAATACTGCAAAATATTTAGATCAGTTTCAGACCACTTGTCTGAGTAGAAAATACAAAAATAAATTTTTAAATTAATTCTAACACATATACTGCCTGAACAGATTTTGCCAGTCACAATCTGCCTGAACGCCCAACTCAGTAAAGTACTGCACTTCATTGAAAGTGCAGTACTGCTGCTGGGATAATTTGAGAACTGAGATATATGTAGCAGACCATAAAATGGTCAGGGCACAAGGGTCAGTCAGCTCCACCACTTCAATCAGTCAACTCTAATCACATAAAAAAAAACATATAATAAGTTTCTTTTGTCTTTGAGCCTTCTACGTTGGGACAATAAGACTCTCTATATCTGGTGATTTTTAATTACATGCAGTAAATATCAGGATTGTGGTATATTCCTCAGATGGAGCCCAATATTTTTTTGCACACAGTTTCTACTGCTTTGTTAATGAGATCTCTCAATCAGTACAGCTAATTTCAGTCTTCTTTCTCTATCACACAGTAACACTCCAACAATGTGACCTCTGTTTTTACAACTATCATCACCATCTTCATGGTTGGGAATTGTCACATCTAATCTACATTCAGGTTCACCAAATTCAATTCCAAGTTTTGGTCACACAGTTTAAAATTATGGTTCTTGTTTATTTATAATTGTGTTTATTTGTAGTTTCTAGGCTAGTACCTGGTAATAACTAGAATGTAGGTTACTATTTGCACCCCCAAAACTAACCTATTTATGGTTTATTTCATGACATTCAGTGAATAATGAAGTATGTAACCATGGCCTAATTTAAGGTACTATCGCTGCATTTGCCTGATGAGACTAAAGAAAACCACAACAACAACAAAATTGTGAACCTCCAAAACACAAGTCACATATATTACGCCTTGGCCAGCTTACTTTACAAGTTTCTATTAAGTGTGAACATTCTTATAAATATAAACTTATAAAGCTGTCTTGTCAAATGTCTCTACCGCAAAAGCTATATGAAAACAGGCTCCAGTGTAGTTGGAGCTCTTGGACTCAATAGATGTGTGCTACTCTCTGCCTACAATTCAAGTCCTAACATTTAATTAGATGTTCATGGTAAATACAGATGTTGCTTTCACAAGCAGATACATAAAAGACAGGCTGCCAGCAGGAGGGAAACACAAAAAATTTCAACCTGGGCAGCCATTAAAAACATTATCACTTCACACAACTGTGTGTGTGGTTTCATTTTTGGCAGTATTGATGGAGCTACAATTATTGAAGTTCTGAGTATTTAGGTATTAAAAGATACTGATGTTTTTGTAACTCATCTGCAACTTAAATTTCACATGCTCCACCTCCAGTAATGGCTATAGTCCTTCTCACATCTATCAATGTGTCTGGGTCATTGTCTTCCTCCTCATGGGCATGGGTCTCATAATACTCAACCTTTTCCCTGGTGTAGAGACCATTATCAGGGCCTCCACTGGTCAACAGGGGACTATCTTCTCGACATTCAGAACCACTCACACCATCTTCTTCCCTCCCCATCTCATGCTCCCAAGAACTTGTAGGATCACTTATACCACTGCTAGTAGTGCTCTCTTCACCATGGCTCTGACTTGTATTCTCTTTCATCACAAAAAATACCAATGTCACCAGTGCCTGTAACAACACAGTACCTTAAATTTTCTCATGAAATGTATCTGCATCCGAGTAAACCACAAACACTGACCTGTCACCACTAGTCTTTTTGTTCTGGGGATTTACAAAACACAATGTCTACAAACTACTAATAACACAGTCTCTGGCACAGTCACAGGGATGGATGGAACATGCCTTCCTACCGTCGTTTCCCTTTCCCTTGCATTTTCCACCTCTAGTTCTGTTTCCTGTTTATACTAGCAAAAGATTTAAAGCATCACTTGCAAATGGCTCAGAAATACCACCGGTGCTTCACTCTGTACTGTTCTGGCACTAGAAATTATCACAGAAATTAGTAATGAATAAAGAACTTACCAATGAAAATGTAACACAGGCCATGACAGTGGAACAAATTGGAAAGCCGTAGTATTCTAATAACACTCCACCTACTGATGGTCCTATCACTTCCCTGCAACAACAGTTATGTTATCAGCTCATCACATTTCACATGGATTCAAATCTAACTGAAGTACTCATAAATTACACTTACCCCAATGAATACATGCATGACCAAACTCCAGCTACTAAGCTGTATGTTGACAAATCATCACCACACCCTCCTTCACTAGATAATGAACAGAAGGACAAGAAATATTAATTTCAGAATTAAAAGTTACAAATGACAATACATGTGGATTCATGCACATACTCTTTCACTTTACAATTTTCCAGAATATAACTTGTACTTGGACCTCTATGAAAGCCAGTATCACAATTTTTTTATCCCTGAGATGTTTTACTTACATTGCACTCTCTAACACAGCCTGGAATGTTGGAAGAAGTGTCAGTGCTACTGAGACTCCAAGAATTGACAGTGCAACCAGGTTCAACCAAATTGTGCTGCAAATATTCAAGAACTTATTAATTTATGCATGTCTACATTTGACATTAAATTTTGAGGGGGAGAGGGGGGGCAATTAAACACCAAATTTTCACATCCAACTTCTAGGCATGTTTTGAGTAAACATATAATAGTATGAATGGGCTGGGTAGCGTAGTCGGTATAGCGACTGCCTGCAGGCTGGACGGTCCGGGGACTGAATCCCGGTGGGAGGCGAGATTTTCCGTACCTGTCCAGACCGGCCCTGAGGCCCACCCAGCCTCCTGTACAATGGGTACCAGGTCTTTCCCGGGGGTTAGATGCGGCCGGGGTGTGACGCTGACCTCTCACCCTCTTCTAGCGCCAAGGTCAAAAATAGAGTAGAGCTATACCTCTACTCTCCCTAACGGCCTTTGTGGCCTATGAAAGGGTGAAACCCAACCTATATTAGTATGAGCAATTAATCATATAATTTCGGACTATGCACACTGCCAGCCCCACATTTACATTCTGTCAGTTCAAACAGATGTGTGTGTGTGTGTGTGTGTGTGTGTGTGTAGGCATGTGAGTGTAAGGGTGCATGTGCATGTATATTAATATTACATGTTGTGCTACATGCTACAATTGGTATTAAATGCAGAAGAAATATTCAGATATATAAATCAAGATGTGGTCGGACAATAAAGTTCACGAACTTGCCACCGTGTGCTTGCCGTGGCAGCACTGGACAAAAGCCTTAGTATGGTTTGATGATGTTGACATATCAGCATTTCACAGTTGTGCTACTGTTGATCTATGGCAATCTCTTTCTGAGCGGCACCTCTTAATGTCTGCATGTGTTTTGGTGTGCCGCTGCAAGAATGTCGGAGCTTGAATTAGAGCAACGAACGAACATTAAATTTCTTGTTAAACTTGGAAAGAGTGGAAATGAAATCAGACAGATGTTAGTGCCAGTTTACGGGGATAATGCTATGAAGAAACCAGCAGTTTACAAGTGGGTGAAACATTATTCTGAGGGAAGAGAAAGTATCACTGACGAAGAGAGATCAGGATGGCCAGCAACAAGCAGAACTGAAGAAAACATTGCAAAAGTTCGTCAAATTGTGCGTGAAAATCATCAGCTGACTGTCAGGAGCATAACAGAGCAAGTGAACATCGACAGAGAAACAGTTAGGAAAATCTTAACTGAAGATCTTGACATGAGGAAGGTGCGTGCAAAAATGATCCCAAAGGAGCTCACCGAAGAACAAAAGCAAAGAAGAGTCACAATTTGCCAAGACCTTTTGGAGAGGCAAGATGACATTTTGGGCCGTGTCATCACATGTGATGAAACATGGGTCTACCAGTACGACCCTGAAACGAAGCAGCAAAGTGCACAATGGAAGACTGCCAATTCCCCACGACTGAAAAAGTTCCGTCAGTCCAAATCAAGAGTCAAAACAATGTTGCTGACTTTTTTTAATATTAGAGGGATTGTTCATTATGAATTTGTACCAACTGGACAAACAGTCA
>JGI20166J26741_10664447_pt1 | contig 15406 bp, 9 predicted proteins | sample TergutCu122P5_FD_26741 | JGI IMG/M metagenome (IMG submission 26741)
GGGGTGGGGGGGGGGGGGGGGGGTCTTTCTGTGGTTACAGTGTAATCGGGTCAAGCGTCAACTTCCAACTTCTGTCGCCTTCTCCACTGCAGGTATCGCTCCAAGCATGCGCAGAGGTGAACCACAACGTTCGGGCGGGCGCGGTGCTGCTGTTGGCCAGAACAATGTTGCCCTCCATATTGCGACCACGGAAAGAAGTACCATGGATCGATCCCCCTCACATCTCTTTTGCGTTGTTAATCTCCCCGCTTCCAGGGCACTTCCCAACATTCCGCTCCAATCGCCTTGCCATTCCGTTCGTATATTTGTAATGATAACCGTGTGATAACACTCGTTGCCGACAAGTGCTTTGGTCTCAGCGTCGTAAGGCGGAGGGAGTTGGAGCGGGATGCAACAATAAGTGGATAGGAGAAAATCTGAACACCGTCTTCAGCACCTTCCATGGGACTTCTCTTCGTAGCCGCAACGTAACGGATCACAGTGGTGAGCGGATACCACGCTAGGAAAATGTATGAGGAAAGTGGATATAAAAGTTCATGAATGTTTAACCTCGGCATTACATGAAGCTCCACTCTCCGCCACAAAAAGCTCTTGGATCCATTAGACAGTAAACCGAATAAGCTCCACAGCAAACCTGGATTTGCTGGCGAAAAGGGAAAGTCCTGCCGCTACCTGGAATCGAAACAGGTCGTCCAGCCCGTAGCCAAGCACGTTACTGAATCATCACAATCTACAAGATGTAGCAAATATAACTTCAAAGAGCAAATAGAGGAATATGACATTCTTATTTTATAAGTAACAACAGTCCCTATTCAAGCCTTAAAACAACAGTTGTTAGGAACAGAACCGAAAAGCAAGACAAAATCTCCTGAAAGCGGTTCCTCAGAACATGCCAGTTTGGGTGATACGAAGAATAACGCGAGGTAATATTATTATAACGTTTAGTGATGTGATGAACTGGACCACGCTTCCAATACCAGTATTCATACTGAGAGGCCGATTTTGATAGCTGTACGTACGGTATGACCAACAGAACCACGACGCGGCCACGCCACTTTTGTACCGACCACTTGTCAGCCAACATGCGACAAAATCGTACAGCCTGCCAGCAGCAAAACTGACCGAACAGCCAAAGTCGCCGCCGCCACACGGTGTGCAAGTTACGTGTATTTTAATTATACGCTGTGGCGACACGACCTTCGTGGTGTCTTTGTGATGAACCTGTGTGCAGAATTCATAAGAGGAAGCGCCTTGGCTGACTTCATCTTTAAGAATACGACGAAAACATAGGAATACCTTTTGTCTTGGCAGCGTCACTGAGAATATTTTCAACAAGGTTTGTCCCAACTGGTTCCACAGTTTGGAGATAACATTCTAAGAATACTTCAGGCGCCAGAGAACACTCAATATGCGTTTATCCTTCACATCCCACTGGTCCTTCTAAAAAGCAAATTTCTTTAAGGTGGCACAACCCCACGTTACGTTATTAAATACAAAACGATTACTACAGGCAGTCAAAGCAACATTACGTTCGGGAACAATGAAGTCTACACGTTTCGGCTAAAAATGATTAGCCGTTATCAGGCCCAATTGCAAGATTATAACTAAGCACGATGACAACTAAAAATTTTTAGCCGAAACAAGTAAGCTTTATTCTTCCTGGATATAATGATGTGTTGACTGACTGCAAAACTCATTTGGCTGAGGCACTGCGCTACAAGCCGAAAGGTCGTGGCTGCGAATCCCGATGGGCTCAGTGGGATTTTCCATTGATTTAATCCTTCCGGCCACAATATGGCCATGGGGTCGACTCAGCCTCTAAACGAAAGCAGTACCAGGGATATATCCTGGAGGGGAGTAAAGGCAGTTGGTGCGTAGGGCTGACAACTTTACCACCTTCATGTGACGACTGTCTAGAAATTCTGGGAGCCTCAACCTACAGGCAGGTCTATAAAGGGATAGTTTACCTTTTTATTTTTACTGGCTACGACACGTATTTCGTTATGGTGGGTGAGAGGTAGTGTACATGTAAATTGATGTAATTTATATTTAAATACAGATCACTGTAAAGCTTCATAACTCTTGCGGCGCGAAGCAATTCAGCTGCAATAATTTAACACTTGATGTAAAATATATACAATTTACATATTTATACCTCCTGTTATAACTAACCGCAATATCGGATTAATTAAATTTTCTTCCGGTTTCTGGGACTTATTTAATGAATGTAACATAGTTCATCAGCCCAAATTTGTATCTGTTGATAAGTTCTATGCTGAGAACCTTACATGGCTTGGCGTGGCGGGCCTTCCTGCTTCCAGGACTCTCACCTCTTTCTGAATTATACGCAGTGAGGACGGTCACATTACATTTTCCAATTCTGGATGTCGTCAGAGGGAAACCATACTGACAGCTGACAAATTCCTTCGTTCCTTGAAAAAGAGGGTTCAGTGATTGGGCCCATCAAAGGCCTCGCGCATATGTTAACATACATTCCCACTCGTCACGTTTAGAAAAGCGTTCTAGGCTGTTCAATTGAGTGGGGTTTCCCGGACCTAGTGTCGAATTTCGAATTCAACTAATGATTAAACTGTACCCCAGCCCATTCAATTCATGTGACTATTTCTACTGCTCAGTAAATAGCACTTAGTCCAAAGCGTTCTCTTTTTCCTTCAGGTTTCCCCAACTAAATCCCGAATACGCTCCTTTTCGCCCTTACGTGCCACATTCCCCGCCCATCTCATGCTCCTTGACATGATTACCCGAATAACAGTTGGTGAAGACAGCAAACCACAAAGCTGATAATTATGCAGTTTCCTCTACCCTTATATTACTCATTCGCCTTAGACGCAAACTACTTCCTCAGCACCTTATGACAGAAAACCTCGGCCAGTCTCCTTCTCATAATGTGACAGACCAAGTCTCACTTCCACATAAAAAGGGCAAAATTATGGCTCTGTATATAGGCCTATTGATGACTCGTCTAAAGCATAAAAAGAAATTCAGTTCGCGATTTATGAAGTTCATGAAGTTCGTCATACGTCAACAGACAATTGCGGAAATACATGGATTCCGGAACGTTCTGTTCAGTTCTGCATACTTGCCGATGGACATGCCCAGAAACCCAGTAACCCCACACGTAAAACACCCTACAGCATTCTTAATTAACTAAGTTCATCCTTGCATTCCAGTCTAATTAAAATTGATCTGGTGCATTTCCAATGCCAAAACAAGCAGATTCCCCTAGGCTATTCCATTTCGCACATTCCAGCAGGCATCTAAGGATACGCTACATGAAACAAGGCGCAGATGAATACATATCAAATGTTAAACTGGAACTCACAGGAAAGGTTACGGAGCTGGGAGACGAATGAAAGGAAAGGAATGAGGGCAGAAGAGGACACAGATGGGAGGAAAATTCCCCGGCTTGTCCTAAATTTAAACAGCTTCTGCCTCGTAACATACTAAAACACGCGCGAGAGAGGGAAAGCAGGCAGGCAGGGTGAGAAGAAAAAGGGGGGAAAAAAATTGGGGGACCTTTAAGACCGCCATTGTGAACAGCTAGTGGAACAGGTGCACAGAAAAATATTCAAGATTAGATATTCGTAAGATCTTACGGAAAGGGACGTCGAGTGATTTGGTTGGTTGGAGGCAGAAAGAAGGCTCCTCCGAAATCTTGGTTTTCATCCACCAAACTACATGCCATCACATCCCAGAAGACCTGAATTTTTAAACTGTTGTGGGCAACTCAAAGCCCATGTATAATACATTTATTACGTGAATGATTCAGATGGGACTGTACCAAAGAGACTGAGGTTATTTATGACAGTAGGCATTTTAAAAGTTTCAGCTTTTATCAAGGCCATTTGCGTCACCAGAGAGAAAAGGAACATAGCAACCACAACCATCCTACAACACATGAGAGTCTGACGTATCAGCAGGACGCAAATCTGCCACAACGCAATGAACAATCAAATGCCATGGGTGGAACGTTACGTCACGGCCGAAATGATACAGACAATAGCACGGATATGCACTTGGTCAGCTTACGTAAGGCATCGGAATCACAAGGCTTAGGGTGTGAAGATGGCCATACAAGTATGGACTTCGGAACTATGGCACCGCCCTCTAACCTGGAAGTCGTTCATCATCAATTTGGATTTTTAAGTGGATTAGATAACATTCTGTAGAAAAGGTGGCCAAATCGCGACAAGCCTGACTCCTCACAGCACCCTCTGTCATTTGTACACCAAGGCATACCAGAAGTTTAATTTCGGTACCCAAAATGAAACAAATTTGTAACTGTAATTACATCTTATTCACTTATGCCCTTAAAAATGACCCCATGACCACTCCATGACACGCCTATACAGAACCAGAGGGGAGACGGAGGTGCAGCTCTAACTCATTCGCAACCTGGCGCGAGAAAGAGGTGGGTGGCCAGCACCAGGCTCCGGACGCTTTACCCTCGGGGAAAGACCCAGTAACAGGAGGTTGGGTGGGCCTCGGGGCCAGCCTGTGCTGACTTTCCTGAAGTACGTACGCTGCTTCCAAGAAACTGTACATCATCATCCATCACACTGATACAACAACCCCACAAAGAAATGTCTACATTGTAACCATCTGGCTCTTTACACTACGACAGCTATGTACAAAATTGGCTGATTTGGTTTCATGCTGTATTACTTTGGTTTGATTCCCGGTGATGGTCCCTAGCGGACGGAAGCATGTAGGAACATTCAGTGTTGTACGATGAACATCTAATGAACACGTTTGTACGTTTTGTTGGTTTAGTGTTGTGAATTAGTTATCGACAATGCACGGAATGAATATACAGTCGATGTTCTTTGGGAACCATTAAAATATGTGACGAAAATGCAGTTTCTTATGCTACAGCACGTCATACATATACCACTGGGCTGTAAGCCGTTAAAAACGCTAATAAACACACACACACACACACACACACACACACACACCTGTATAAGATCTTAATTTAGCAACATCGCATGAACATGTATGGGACAGTGCATATATACCCCTATGTATTTTTAATCTTCGCAGTAAATGGAAGTGACGGTCCCCTTGTCGCGCCGAAAAAGCCCCCGAAACTCAGTGGATAGGGGCTGAATGTGCCCCACAGCAGGTTGGACGCTGTAGAAGAAGACAAAGCTCTATCGGTCCCCAACCCCAATACCTTGTTCACTGTTACAACAGGGCTATTTCGGGTCCTATGCCACTAGTAGCGGTAAAATGAAGCTGCTTAGGATATGAAACAATTACGCACAAGAAAGGGTTAACCAAACAGGAGCATTGTATGTATATGAACTGCCCTTGGTGCTTGCCTGCGTCACACACTGGCATAAGAGACCGCAGTTCGGAACAGATGGTTATGATGTATACGAAGACGGTCCGAAAAATAATGTAAATTAATATTTTTTGGGGAGGGAGGGGTAGGGCGGGGCGGGGCGGGGGTTACAATACTTAATCGTGTCGTTATTAGGCACGTTCGCATAATAGCACAGAGCTCTGTCATGTCTGTCCGTCAGTCCATCTGTCAGCATGCATTAGCGCGGCTCTCACTAGACGGATTTCCATGAAATTTAATACTGGGGACTTTAAAGAAAACCTGTCGAGGTACTCCAAATTTGGTTACAATAGGACAAAAGTTTTTCTTTGCCAGCGATATCAAATCGCCATAAAAGAACTGTTTCGCAACACTCAATATTTTTATATTGTTGGCGGTGACATATATCTCAACAGTACAGCAGGCACACTGTTGCTTTTCCACTGCAACAACGGTTACGCGAACGCGCCAACAATGTCACGTTATACATAATGTACATTGCCTCTCTTGTTACAAGACACGTCTGGACTCCTGAATACAATGACTTTCAATCTTAAGGTTTTAGTCCCACCGTGCGAAAATGTATCCAGATCCTTTAAGCAAGAACTGTAATCTGCATCTCTGGTGAAATGCCTTCCAGAAGGGTCCTGCTTTTGAAGCACAAAAGGAAGTGGGACGGACTTAATGTGGGTTGTTTGTTGGATTCTCGAAAACCTCACGCAGACTCCACTGCGAGTAATTGTGTTACCGTGCTCGAATTGGACGGGAAAGCACAGAACACCGCCCCCGTTGACACTAACAAATTAAAAGCCTTCCGAATGACACAACCGCACTAAATTCTTTCCTTGCGCACTAGAATTTGCTTTCTCAAACTGTGGTATTGGTTACACTACCGGTACGCCGAGCACTGCTTACTGGTACGCGGCCCTAATAACAAACCCGAAATATAAAAAAAAAAATAATAAAAATAAAAATTTAAAATAAACAAAAAAATAACCCACATTTATTGCTAAAACGCAGCACTGCAGGCAACATTACATAACTCATCCCCGCTGTCGGCAGTCTTTCTAATTTCAGCTTTATTATTTAAACACATAAACACTGTTGCTGTACTGACACTGTTAAATCCATTTAGTGGTACGCCGGCGTAGAGAAGAAAATTCAGAAGCCCCTGAAGTAGAGCATTTACCACCTCAAAATGGGATCCCTAAAGGACCTAACTAAACAAACTTGGATCCTGCTCGCTTGGCAGTACGTACATCGCACTGTATTAAGTTTTCACTTTCCTAGTACTACCTTCTGCAGATGTGGCATTCTTTCATACAGAAACACTGACTTTTACTGCTAATCCTCTCCAGATGTTGAACACTTCCTTCATCACACGTACACACTTACCGGCTACAGCCACACAAACGGACATGGCATTACCTCCAGGTAATGCCATGTCCGTTTGTGTGGCTGTTTTTCGAATAGCGGGTTTGTCTTCCTTCCGAGAAAAATCTCTCTTAAAGTATTCACTGAGCCCAGAAGTGTGTGCAGTAAGAAGGAAATATCTTGAAGCAAACACAGAACATTTAGTCAGTAAATGTTTCTTCTATTTTCTCTAATATGTATTTCATATAAGATTTGATTTCTCTGTAAACGTAAGTTACTTCTTTCTCACTTTTTCGACACAAAACATATCCTTTAGAGTAGAAGCTCAAAGTATGCAGTTCTCTGTAAACAAGAGACCCCCCCCCCCCATGATATAAATTCCAAACTCAAGATCATTTAGTTCAGCTTATTAATGAAACTTTCATAAGCACTTCACCACCAAACTTGACTGTGAATCATAAGTATTGTTTACGAATAGCTGAATACATGTAAACATGCACTTTGTTGCGAGTAATTGACTGCATTACTCAGTCAAAAGCAGGACAACTTAAATCTCACATGTAATTAATCTCTTTATAAATCTGGGAGCGAAAAACGATAGTTTAACAGACAAGAGATCTAAATAGTACGTTGTGTAGTTTGATTTGTGTTACTCGGCAGCAGTACAACGAATGTAACGTTTTTTTTTTTTTTTGGAATCAGTCGGTATGAACAAATTTACGAAATGCAGTGTGACACTTGACACTGCTCATCTTCAGCTGGCTTATTGTGACTGTATGACAATTTCTGTATTCACCCTAATTTAAAAGAGTGCGTCTATTGACAACTTAATAATCTCAATGGTTGGCGTCCGACGTGAATCAGAGGGCTTTCTTCAACGGTCCAAATGCGCGAAAATCGCATGGATTTATGTCCAGGCAGTATGCAGGATGTTTGAGCACCTCCCACAGCATGATAATCATTTCGAACTCTGTAGGCCACATGCACCCAGGCCATGCCTTCAGTGAATTAGCCCAAAGAGCTCAGGATCAGCAGACCGCCATGCTATGTGAGGTGCTAAAATACGCCGCAAACAGCCCGGACGTACTGCTATGCGATTTTCACATCTTAGTACCGTCGAAAAAGGAGCACGTACTTTCAAGTTGCGTGCAGGTGGGCGTGGCACAGTGGATCAGGCAGCAGCCCATAGAACTCTCGGTCAGATGGGATACTCCGACATGCGCGTCAATGGAACTCCCGTCTCAATGCTTGCGATTTTTTATGACTGTAGCAGTACGTTCACCCATCAACATCCGCAAACGGGTCCCGGCTGTATTCGCCTCATATACATTAGGGATATATATATATGTATATACAGGTTATGTAAACTTATGTTTTGTTTCTAAGCAGCAGAAGATTAAAATTATATCAACCAGCACGCCAACTTCATACGAAAAATGATTATGGGAAACTGGTTAATTTAAATTAACAACAAAAAATCAGGAACAGAATACAACTATAACAGACAGGAAAAATAAGGAACAATTAAATAAAAAGTGTATTTTAAATGAGAAGAAAAATGCAAACGTTGGAGGGTAGCAGTACGACTCCGTCTACGCCCTCCCACTCAAGCAAAGAAAAAGATAACAATGATGAAGGCACTGAAAAGGAAGAAAAACCGAGTAATGGACTAAATAAAACTCCTCAATGTGGGAACAGAACTTAATGTATTTCATAAACCAAGACTTGTGGTTAGCTGTGAAAGATTAGTTTCTTGAATGCCGTATTTGCACAAATGATGAAGTTGTAGCTTCTAATCAAAAGAAGAATATGCATGTTCTCGAACTGGCAAGAATGCTTCCTAAATTACAATGGAAAAACTGAAGCAAATCAGCAATCCGGTCTATAAAAAAAAATTCGAACCATCATTTCGCGTCGCATTCCAGGGCAATGACAACAGAAAAGTAACCCCCCCCCAAAAAAAAAAAAACTGAAAAGCGATACAATTAACGCGTGAAACTTAATTTGAAATCACACACGGTGTATTTCGGGCGGTTTATAAGACTGCAGAGAAACAAAAACCACTTCTTGATTTACCTGAAGACCCAGACAAACAAGTATTAAATGTTATAAACATGAGCAATTCTGTCACTGACCAAACACCTGCAGGAATTGTCGAACATGCTGCAGACAAAATAAAGAAGAAAACCGAAGAAAAAAAGTAACGAACAAAATAATGATCCTTGCTTTGACAGAAGGATCAACATCAAGCAGTTTACCTGTAACAGTTCCTACGCCTTGTAAAGAAAAATAACTTAGAAGCGCTTGCATCTTTAACTTGTATTTCATTCAAAGAGGCAGTACGGACGCTGAAAACGTCACAAATATTTTACTCAGTTCTTTAAATTCATATGGTCTTAATAAAAAGTTTAGAAGAATGCTGTATACATATTGCGACAACGCATGTGATATTGGGAATAAAATCTGGTGTTGCAGATCTTCTGAAAGTGTTTTCGCAAGTCATTATCTTCACAGATCAGAACTGGGCGTGAGCAATAAGTCGACGATAAGCGCGGGTTTAACAAATTGCAGGTGTTCTACTACAATCCGCATTCTTTATCATATCACCAGCCTCCTAAAGTCAACGAAAAGTTCATAAAACTGCCAGCCCTTTATTCATCCATTTATTGATGATCGAAAGTATATTGATGGTTCGATGGGTCGCTTCCATAAACAAACAAACAAACAAACAAACAAAATTACTAATGCTGTAATGAGCATGAGTAACTATGATCCGCCCAGCGATCTTTAAAAATAGTAACACGTCATAATTTGGCGTGATTTCAGGATTCCGCCGCCAAGGAGATGAGAACTGCGCTCTTCTGGGTTATTACGCACCGAGTAGTGACAATTCCTTACCGACGTTTCGCGACAATCTATCCGTCTCATCTTCAAGGATCAGGGTTTTTTTGGGGGGGGATTCTTCACCCACGAAGATGAAACCGATAGGTTGTCTCCAAACGTCAGTTAAGGAATTACCACGACTAGCTGTGTAATAACCCAGAAGCTCCCAGTTCACATAACAATTTTGTCTAGAACCTTTGTTTAACGGCAGATGCTCTGGATGAATGGTTTATCAGAGTTTTTTCAAGGAAAAATAAAAATCCCAATGCCTCGAGCAGAAAAAAAAACTATATGAAGTACAATACAAGTGTCTGAATCAACGATCACCAATCTGTATTCAAAGTTGCCAGAAGTTCAAACAGCCTTTGAAACTGGAAATGTTTAAAGAGATCTCAATCAAACAAATGGGAAAAGATAAGTTGATAAAACATGGAAAGTTTTCCTTTCCCCCCAAAGCCTTGCCAGTAATCTTGAAAGCAGATTAATAATGATTAGCTCAGCGCACAGTAGCATGACTGGTTAAAATATGTAATACACCACTAATACAACGTTACTCAATAACATTTACATACTTAGTATCGAAAACTGGCCAGCAGGAGCTGATATTCAATAAGACCAGCAACGGGTTAATAAAAGAAATGCGCTATGCTGGGATATTACACAGCGAGTACAAGTACTCGCCGTGTAATAACCCAGAAGAGCGCAGTTCCCAGCTACTTAGCGCCGGAAGCCTGAAGTCGCGCATGGGTTAAGAAAATTTTGTGAAGTTTTTCTTCAGACAACAGATACGTAATTCGAGGTTGTCGCAGAGTACAAAATGGGCACACAGAGTTTTCTGATAATTTAAAACTTCTTACGAAAGCGGTTTCCAATACACATGTGTATACCAGTGTGAACGCAACTTTAGTGCAATGAATAACATGACGGTAAAACTAGGTTCATTTAATATTTCAAGTGATGCTGGTGTCTTTTCATAAATTTAGTTGAACCACTAACGAACCAGTTCCATCTCTACCGAATACGCGAGATTGTGGCGTGGGGGGAAATGACTTTTAGCAGACAGCCTGTGTCGCACGAACAGCAGGCAATGCATGCTTGTGACAGGATTTGTTGTACTGTTGTCCTTATTATTCACCTCGCGAGATGTAAGAATATGAAAAATACATGAATTATGGATATATTTTGGTATAATGAAATTTTTATGTTACTCTACATTACTCTACCTCAAACATGAATGTGATTTTCTATATAACTAAAATTTGTAAATTATTATTTTTACTATGGTGTTGTGTAATGTTTAGATTTCAGTATTAAAATGAATAAAATTTAGACAAGCACGAATTTACAAAGCAACGCGCCCAAGTACATGCAGGCCTATAATAAAATCTCTCAGTAACGTGTACAAGCTTTACAAAATTTTTTCCACCGTTCCAGCTGTTAAAACGTTCCAATTCAAGCATCGCTTCCGCTCACATCACTACTTGTGTATCTACTGAAGTTTTACATAACTCAGAACATCCTAACGCTTTCTTCTGCACATGTTGCACTCTCATTCCGCCATTATTCTGTCACCAGGTAGCAAATCACACAGTTACGGATACGTAAGCCAGGTGACAGGTAGTGCTGGGAATACTCAGTCGTTGCGAAACAGTTCCTTTCGTATTGCAGTCTCCACTGTTGTCGCGAAAAACGTAATCTCGAACTAACAGCGGTTATTTCATCCATCTTTCTTTCAAGGCCGTTCGAAGTTTATGACGCACATATTCAGAAAATGTGATTTAGTATTATCCCTCCAGAGATATCATGTGTAACAGTGCCTCAGCGGTTCAATATATGGAGCAGCAAATGCACTTAATAAAATACAATACAATACACGTCATGAGAAACACAATTGCTGGTATCACCCTTCTATGTTTCTGCACCGGAGTGCCACCTGCAGGGAGTCTACGAACAAATAGGTTCACTAAATCCAATATATTAATGCACGAAAATGCACGGTAGAAGTAGTATATAAGTACATCAATGAGTTATCTGTGACGACAGAACCTACAGACGGGAATTGTCAAGTTTTTACTTTCAAAAGTGTCAATGAGTTTTAATCTAGTGTAAAGATGTTTAATTTACATATTCATTTCAATTCTGTGCCCCAAACTAAAGTTCAATTTCATAGGTTCCGTCTTGCTCTTCTCTATTTCTTCGTCATGTTCGTCCCACATAGATTTCACAATCTCATAAGAACACACACGGATATTAAATTTAGTTTTTAAAATAAAATTAAAACGAATATATTAGGATGCGACTCCTAAGAATAATGCACGGACACCTTCAAAATAACAACGTAAGCATGAAATGCGAGTATAAACAGGCGCCATTAACAATCAATAACGACTTATAAAATATTTACATTTCTTCAAATTTGTTATAACCATCAGAAGTTGAACTATGACGAAGAAATCACTTTCCTTCCACGTCTTCTTATTTCGAATTCTGGCAGAAACCACTCACAATTTTTATTCAAATAATCCACTAGCCGTCAGCTTCATTACGCCTCTACAGCACAGCTGTCACTCCATGCACCACCTGATTTAACTTAAACATGTCAATGTGCGTGACAGCCGAACGGTTCTGGCGTGTTCCTTCTGGTATTGCCTGTATGTTCGAACGGTTCTGGCGTGTTCTTTCTGGTATTCCCTGTATGTTCTATGTTCCAACGGTTCTGGCGTGTTCCTTCTAGTATTCCCGCTATGTTCCAACGGTTCTGGCCTGTTCCTTCTAGTATTCCCGCTATGTTCCAACGGTTCTGGCGTGTTTTTTCTGGTAATGCCTCTATGTTTGAACGGTTCTGTCATCATCCCTCCGGTATTGCCTCTTATGTTCAAATTGTTCTGGCGTGTTCTCTTTGGTACTGCCTCTGTGTTCAAACGGTTTTGGTGTGTTCCCTCTGGTATTACCTCTCAAAGTTCAATTCGTTAACGGAAAGTCCCTAGCAGTTCACGTGGAACAATGACAAATGCCGGTATATCTAACTCATAGCACCCTTCTCTAACAGAGCTGCAATTAATGCTTTCTACATAAGAAATGTAGATGTTTACCCTGTTTTGAGGTCTTCCACGCTGAGAGAGAGGATCAAATTTAAAATAATTGTGAAATTTTAAAAGCAGTCGAATATATAACTGTACTATAGACTGGAAGTGACCAAAGATAGGTCCTGTAGATTTAAAATTTGGCGTCTTTCCTGCAGGCCTATCTAATGTAAATACGGCAATGTGAATAGTCCAAATGGGAAACTTCAACATGATTTCCCAAAGGTGTGTGTGTGGCAACAGAAAAGTATTTGTAGATTCTGAAACAAATTAAAAATGTAGATATTACATACTTCGTGGAATTTTAAATGTAATAAAAATACGATTCAGGGTCGAAAGACACACAGAAAACTGCCCAAATAACAAGCGAATGAACCATGCCGTCTGGCTGGGTAATGAAGTTTCAACCGCGTTTCGGTTCTCAGCAAGGTTGTCGGAATTTAATTTCCAGTACGAACAACGAAAAGCAAGAGTTACAGAAAACGATGAATCTACGAAAAATATGTCAATAATCCAGAGATAATGTCGGATTCCACACAGTTCTGCTTGGTTCGATGTCAATAACCACCCCATAGTTTTATGGTTGAAGCACAAAAATGTAAGAAAAAATAATCACTTATATACATTACATTATAATTCAAAAGTGACTCAGATCTCAGTCTTACATATATTCATATAAGTGTTTGTATACCGGTCGAAACTTTGTTACAGATGGTATCTCTAGCAGCCTTATACACCACTTTCGTAATTCCATTGTAAACTCCCAACAAGAAACAGCTTAGAGTTAAAGTCTTGTATCATATTAAAAGTGCTACAACAATACCATACGGTTGTAATACGTCATTATAATACATAATTAAATATTTTAACATTTAACATAGTTTAGGCCAAAATACAAATACAAACATCTGTAAGAATGAGATATCAAGTCACTTGTTAATGAGTAATGTGTTAGATATTAGGTACTTCTTGTGTCCTATATTTTTCCTCCTGTGCCTGATTATGCATTTACAAATAGGTCGAAACATGTAGCACATTTTGGGCAATATAAAGTATGCTACTATCTGGAAATACATTTGTTATTGATGGTCCGTTTGTTCGTTTGTCTACTCATCCCATTATTACTCTCTCACCTCCTCTGGTTTTCGACGTGGCCATTTCCCTAACGTGCAAAACATATTCTTTGTTTCCCCATCCCACATGTGTAAGAAGCTCATCACGACACAGATTTCACCACCGAACACGAAAACAAGGTGACAACTCTTTCTTAAGTAATCTACATAGGCCAAGTTACATAAGAAGAGACAGTTTATAACTATGTATGTACGTTATCTGGTTACGTTCGTACGTTATGCCGTTCTCAACTTGAAGCAGTATACCTAGTTACACAAGCGGCAGCTCTTATTTTCGGAACTCTGTCGTCTGAAGGATAAATACGTTACTTAACGAACTACTCTAATGAAGACAGGAGCATTTATTTCAATGAACTTTTCCACTACAGATATACAATAGTTTCATTCTTAACTACTGCCCAAAAAGAAGGTTGATTTGGTGATAAGTAAGAAACAAACTACTCCATGTTCAATTTAAACGGACTTTCCCACTAAGTGGTGAAATAGCCACTGATTTAATGTTTTTGTCCGTCTTGGGTCGAAATATTTTCCTGAACAATTCGTTTCCGAGTAATTGCATTTCACGTGGGCGTTACTCACCTCAAAGTAAAAGACTTCCGTTTCACACCTATGCAGGCAGAAATAGCCACATACACCACACACCCAACCCAAGCACGCATATGTATCGTTTAAATGTATCATATTTTCCACTTTCCTATCCAACTACCTGTAGTACCAACGACTAGCTTCCGAAGTCACGTGTTGTAGCTAAATATCACACCATTAGAGTTACGAGTCACGTGAAATTCGATCTTACTCCTGGTAACAGCAAAAGTCATTACTCAGGCATTCTAGGTTTAGGTTGCTGGTGTATGTAACTAGTCAGCAAAATGACAGGGGAAGTGGGAAACAAATATGTTCCAGCGTGCTTGCGGTGGACGCTGCATTATCTCGACATTAACCCTTTTAAACACTTTTGTCGTCTAAAATTCCCCGCAAGTAAATTAAGTAACTGAGACAATGAAGCTGCAGACACCTCGAATCCGAGTCTAAGAATAAACTGACATCTGTTCTAGACAGAAACAGCAAAGAAGTCTCAAAGACGACTATAAAGGGCAAGCGGGGAGTTCAGAGCAGGAACTACAATCTGCCTGCCATTTTTAACTTTACGTATCAAATGGCACTGAACGGATTTTAATTCTCTGGCATTATGTTCAACACAGCAAACAAAATAATGTAAAGGAAGCCCATTTTGTGCTGGCAGAATCCATTCCATTTCACTGTTGTTCCCCCTAAAATACAGTTTATTACAATCTTGGTGTGATACAGTTTCCGTGCAATACATACACGTATACACCAGTGAGTTTATTACAATAAATCGCACAACAAATCTCCCCTACTCCCAATATGTTGCGGCTCTTTCTTATAGCCATCCTCAGGGAGTACTGAAATACAAGGCTATAGATGTAATGTAATAAATTATTATTATTATTATTATTATTTAAACTTGTTTGTCACCAATTCTGTTCAACTTGTACAGCGAATGCCTTACCAAGGAAGCTCTGGATGGGCTTGGGGACTTCAACATCGGAGGGCAAATTATTCAA
>JGI20166J26741_10665558_pt1 | contig 15401 bp, 8 predicted proteins | sample TergutCu122P5_FD_26741 | JGI IMG/M metagenome (IMG submission 26741)
AAAAAAACTTTGAGAGATTCTCTACCTATTGATATGTTCCTTTCTGCCGTGTATGTCTTGGTTGTTGCGCAGTCGAGTTCGGAAGTTCCGGAGGGACTTACGAATAACCCTGTATATTTCAGGAAGTTTCCTGAAGTAGGTTGCTGTATACAAAGCAGAGCATTTCATTAGATTTAACTTTCAGATACTGCTACAGACGAGGTACAATAAACGCTGGAAATTCAAACCGTATGGCTAGGTGGTAAACGGTGCTGTGTGAGCAATACCCATTGTTACACCTGACAGAAATTACAAACTTTAAACAAATCACTATTATTTATTGAATGATCTTTTATTTGTCTCAATGATGTAGTTAGTTAGTTTTATTTTCCAGTCCAATTTATCATATATATGATAACAGACTTGTCCACACCTAACAATATAAATTTAAATATATATGTTTCAACTTATGATTTAAAAGGTCACTCTCAAAAAAGTATCATAAAGAGAAAACCATACGTTTATAAAAAATGTATACTTAGAAGCTAAATAAAACATTAGACATTACAAATTACAACAGACTAATTCCTCCACTGAGTAAAAAGCTTTATATAAAAGAAATGGGTTCAACTCTTTCTTAAAGGCCTTATAACTGTCCATTCCTTTTATGTAATGAGGCATGTTATTATACAATTCAGTTCCCATATTTATTACACTCTCTTTGTGTATGTCAGTTTCATATGACTGAACATGGATATCCATTATCCTTCGTGAATTATACTTATGGACATTAGAATTTTAGCTCCAGAGACTGACAGTATTATTTCTATAAAACATGTCATTTCCAATATATATATAGGGAAGCCAATGTGAGGATTTTAATTTCTTTAAATAACTGCTTGTAAGTCATTCTTGAATTTGCTCCAATGTTGAGCGCAGAAATCAAATTTTTTTAATGTAAAATATTCATTTTGCCGCCCCTTGGACTCTGCTGCACAGGGCAGCCACACTACTCGCATTACCCTAAGCTACACTCCTGGTGGTGCATTTGGATATGAATGTGATATGGCATGATGTTTGCTTGTAGTTGCATGGCTGAGGACAAAGACATACATTTCCACATAGGACAGTGTCCCGGTATAATTGCAGGTACTTCAAGGAGAAGATACAAACACAGCCAGGGTTCCGGCTAGTGCTGGACGAGTTTGAATGTACCAATGTCTGCTTCTGGTTCATCCCTCCCAGCCTGAGGGGGCAGAAAGAGGACGAAAATTGGTGGAATAAAATACATAATGTAAGTAGCATTATAGGTGCATTATTGGTTTTGAGTGGTTTATTGGATTCTTTTACTGAGCCAATAAATTCAATATCTATACTATATATTTAATTAAAATGCATTGGCTATGTTTTGAAAATATTTCAGAAACGTTTATTAGTTCTGTTGTGTCCTTTGCACACTAACATAATATATTAACATCCCACAGCTACGTGGGAAACCATTTTTTGTGCTGGATATGTGTAATACACTGAAAGTTGACAACAGAAATTAGCAAAGATAGAAAATTGTGGAAGAGGTTCATTCATTCATTCATTCAATCATTTATTTTCCATATTATCTTATACAGGCAGAACCAAAGATTTGGAAATAGTCATAATAGCTTCTTACTTTCCTCCACATGTTGTGATTTGTACCAATATGGTGAGGTCATCAAGAAACATAAATGTATAAATTCAAGTTATGAGTTTCTGTACTTAACATCCAGCAGTAGAGTTTGCAATTGCTTAAGCCAACTTTGCTGATCATAAAATTTAAAATATTTACCACTGCCACCTGTAATTGTTAAAGTACACAAATTTGTATTTCATTATACATGTACAGTTATATGTGTTACCTGTCTCCATATAACCTGTCACAAACCTTCCTCGATTGGATCATTGCTTATTTTTCATTAAACAAGGTGGATGGACTTGCAGACTGACGATGTAACATGCTTATCTCTATTTACAAGCAACATAACCTACAAAACATATGTCCTCTATCAATTCAAATTTAAAAAGTAATTTATGAATAAATTTCTGCAGACAAAAATGTTATAAAAATGAATTAACCCTTTAAAGCCTAGTGGTCGGTATATGTACCACCCGTCTTAACACTAAACACACTGCATCTTCACCACAGTTTGTGTGTTCTGTATGCCTCTTACAAGGAACAGCCATTATTTCCCAATACAGCCTTCACCAAACATTTGATTTAATGGACCCACACAGTGTTCTATCTGAGTGATAAACAATCTTTATATATAAAATAGATTCATGAATAAGTGTTATTACCCATCAACTGCACAACATATTTCACTTATCCACACATAAAGGAGGCTAATCCATGTTTTGGGTATTTGTTATTGCCATCTTCAGGGAGCATTGATATCTGAAGCCTGTATATGGAGTTTATTTTGTATATCAGTGGTTCATGAAGATGACTATAAGAAATAGTCAAAACATGTTGGAGTAGTCTCCTGTATATCTGAATAAGAGAAATCTGTTTTGTAGTTTGTTTGTAATAAAACATATACTTATATTTCTTGCACAGATTATGTGTAACAACAAGATTGGAGATTCATTTTAGTCTTCAGAGGATTAACAGGTACATTTTGATTTATGCTGTAGGTTGCACCTAAAATCAAGGAGAAGCTGATCCTTGCTGGAACACTAATGATTGGCTATCAGCCGCTGCCTCAAAAAGGGCTTAGGAATTTCTTCCGTTTTGTGACTTCCTGTCAGCCGCCACCAACACATGCAGATATGGATCATGTATGGCAAGAGATTGAGAGGCATGGAGCAGATTTATAGTGAAGGTCACAGGATTCACAGTAACAAGAGAGAGTAGGAAAATTACACTAGCAGACAATGGGTAACTACGTGCTTGAGACGGCAGATTTCAGAACAAGTCTTGTTCAAGATGAATCTAGGAAGTGTGCTGGCATACTTTCACTCTAATTAAATGATGGAGACTTGAGTAGACTGACTGATACAAATATCGGGGCCCTTGACACGTCATGAAAATAAATAGGAGGTTTTAATCCCACTAACATGTCTTGCTTGTATTTGAGAAGTACACAGTTTGAATCTAAACTGCATGTGCTATTCTCAGTGTCTTCTTTCTTTACTTTCAGGTGATCCCAGGATAAAATTGGTACCTTAAAATAGGTCACAGCTGCTTCCTTTCATTGTACTCTACATATCAATCAACCATTCAAACAATTAATGTGGTCCTACCAACTAATTTGATAATAAATACCCTCCACAGCTTATAAAGTGTCACTTAATGCCCAAAGAGCAACAAAAAACTACTTTTGTACCAAATATTTCAAGCATACTACTTGCTCAGCTTATGAAGGGTAGAAACACAATCAACAAGGATGAGTATCAGAATTCATGTCTTCTGAGATGTGACCAAGTGTCACTGGGCAAGTGGTTCCCAACATTTTGAAAGAATGTACTTTTTTCATCTTCAGGTTCATTCAGTCTAAGAATCATTCTTATTGAACTTACTGACCCTTTTAAGATTAAGGCACTATGATCCTTCAAAACACCAGGAGCCACTCACCCAGCAACACTGTGTCACATTTTAAAAGATCCGAATTCTTACCAGCACTGCTCCGAGAATCTCATAACTCACCGTGACGATAGATTGAGTAATTATTAGATTATATATTAATGTTGTTTCAAGTGAAGAAGTTGGTATACCTGAATGTCATATGGGTAGAGGTTTGGAAGGAGGCAGTTATGACTCATTTCAAAGTTAATGGTTTACATTTATCGCTTCCCAAGTTTGTTAATGACACTGTTCAAAGTGCAGCATTGAGGGGAATAGCAAGCTCATGAACTGACAGTGAATAAGGAACTGGATATGGTTATAGCCCATTTAAATGTAATGTTGTGACTTTTGCCTAGAAGGACCAATGAGAAATGTAACAATTCTCAATCAAGCTAGCCAGGAAGCTTGCAGAAATTCAAACTCACTACCTCCTGAATACATGTCCAGAGTGCTTCATCACCAGTCTGCTTAGTATGGATGACTTCAACAACACTGTAGTTGTGGGTTATGAAGCAACTGTGGTGTGGCATACAACAGTATTTCTCAACCAGTGTGACTTGATTTATGACTGGGTGGGATGTGAGATGTCAAAAATGTGATCTTCCATGAAATATTAATTATGTAAAATGTATATAATCATAAGGAATATGAGCAATCATACCCACTGGAAAATGAGAAGCTTTGTTTTTAACATGGCAGGATTACAGCTGATTTTTCGGAAAATAACCAGTGACAGCAATTTGCACAAGGATGAATGTCGCTGCTGTAGAACATATGCCTGTATATTTAAGAAATTACCTTCAGACAAATACAAAACAAGAATACTTTATCCTAAGTAATCCAGTTTTAAAAGACAACAAAATAGTTTCTCATTTCAGTCAAGCACAGCAATATGTTTTATTTATTTTTATCTTGACAACATGTTTCGGTGAATCGACCATCATCAGGCCAGCTTTACAAACCTTAGGATCAGGTGCCTGCAGTGTAAACAGCATTCATGTAATATTGGATTCCCATAAGACTTACAAATATATTTAAAACAGTGTAAAATGAATGGTTTTTTTTTGTAGCTTGTGATATATCAAAGTTTTTGTAATACTAAGCAATTGTTGGAAGCTGAAACAAAATTAATATATATTATACATGCAAAAGCTTTCTTATTTAAGTAGGACAATGTTTTGTTATTAATATATATGTATATATTATTGAGTCACAAGTTATTGCACATTATGTAAAGCCAGGATTTTTTGTGACTTTTGTCGTATACGTTGAAATTTGGATGGTAAATGTAGATATTTCTTAGTCTCTGTTCCATGTTTTATTTACGTTGGTGGATGTCTTATACCTGGAATGTGAGAAGCCTATATAGGTCAGGTTCACTTACAGCAGTAGCCAGGGAATTAGCAAGATGTAAATTAGATTTAGTGGGTGTACATGAGGTTAGGTGGGACACAGGGGGCATGGTAAAAGCAGGAGATTATATTTTTTCACCAGAAAAGGAAACAAAAATGGTCAATTGGGAACAGGATTTTTTTGTACACCACAGAATAGTGTCAGCAGTTAAGAGAGCAGAGTTTGTTAGTGATAGGATGTCATATATAGTTCTGAGATGTCGCTGGTGTAATATCATTGTTTTGAATGTGTATGCATCAAGTGAGGAGAAAAGTGATGATTCAAAAGACAGTTTGTACTTGGAATTAGAGGAGGTTTTCGATCATTTTCCTAAATACATGAGAATTCTGTTGGAAAATTTCATTGCAAAAGTGGGGAGAGAGAATATTTTCCAACTGACAATTTGGAATGAAAGTCTACATCAGGATATAATGATAATGGTGTTAGAATAGTAAAGTTTGCCACATCAGAAAGCTAGTTAAGAGCACAATGTTTCCACACTGAAACCTTCATAAGTACAGCTGGACCTCTCCCAGTGGGAAGACTCACATCCAGATTGATCACATATTGATAGAAGTATAGACTTCAAGAAAGCTTACGTTTCAGTTAGGAGGGAGGGCTTGTACAATATTCTCAATGAGTTTGGTATCCCCATGAAACTGGTAAGGCTAATAAAAATGTGTTTATTAAGTCATTTATATGCGTCTCCATTTTCAGTACCTACAAAGCAATCCTATCATTCTTCATGTATAACATATGCCCATACAACAACTCCATGCAGCAGAGTCCTTCTTGAAAAGTTAATTGGTCTTCAGTCAAGAAATTCCCCACACTTTATGGAACCTAAAGTTTCAATTATATTTTTACAAGGGTCTGCCACTTGTCCCTATCCTCAGCCAGATGAGTCCAGTCCACATTTCTTGAACATCAACATTCATATTATCATAGCATCTAAGCCTAGATTTTCCCACTGATCCCTTTTTTTCAGGATTCCCACCCATAATGCTGCATGCAGTTGTGCCCCATATGTTTGTGACAAGTTCCAGCTGTCATATCCTGCTTGGTTTTCTTACCCAAGTAACTGGTGCAAAGTATTAATCACAAAGATCCTCATTAGGCAGTTGTCTCTAGCCTATATGTCCAGCCCAATGTTCTTTTATCAGCTTTACTCTAGGAATAGCATATTACACGAAACAGTGGTCAATCACAGCAGAAGTTCAACTGAGTTTTGAGTAAGTGATTGAGGAATCAAGGGTCAATTCAAATGTACTTTTTATTCACTAATGCTAACACACCAAAAAATTTAAACTAACCTAAATTTTGGAAAGTGTATTCCCTCTTGAAAAGATGGAATAGTTAAACTTCATTAGCTCAGGAGAGCCTTGTTTGTGACAATGGGAGGACGAGGCTTACATTTAGATAGAAAGCCTTCAACTGTATTGTGGTTACTGTGACATTTATGTATTTTCCACCTTAATTTACTCAAGTTTGATCCCAGAAGATTGAACATTATATTCAGAAGACATCATCTTTGTATCTTTGCCATAGATATATATTATTTATAAAACCAACATATGCACATCTAACTTACACAACAATACAATCTCGTTTACTCTTACCTGTGTAGGCATAACTCTGCCATCTTCAGGGAGTATGTACACCAAAATTCAAAACATGTAGGATTAAAAAAGAAATTGTATATTTGTGTATATTAGATGTACATATGTTGGTTTTGTAAATGAGAAATTTATTTGCAACACACAGAATGAATAATGTTAAAATATATTAGTTATGTTATATATATTGTATGTATTTTATATATGTTATAGACAGTTACAGTTTATGTCAAAATTTGAAATTATCCAAACATATTCAAGAAGAAGATGCATCTTGCCTGATGCATCAGCTAAAACTGACAAGTTGTTAGAACACTTAAGAGGCATATCATATGCCAAATACACTGTAATGTAATCACCATTTCTAAACAAGACTGGTTTTGGTATACAGTTCTGAATTGTGCAATTAATACAATAGAGAATTTGCATACAAAAACAAATTGGTTTTCACTGCTATACTACTATACTGGTAATTTGTGTACATTCACTAATGTACTGAAAGGGGCCTTCAAGATTTTTTAATATCAGCTAGGGCTATCCATAGTCTGAATGAGAAAATGTGCAAGGTGTCAGGTTTTCAATGTGGTGCTGATGATACATGTCATCTGTAGTGTGATGCCATGTAGAGATAGTGTCATATCACAAAGGAAAGGAATCTCTGTGAGCAGATATGTAATACAAGCCTTGAAAACTGTAAGCCAAATACAAAACAAGTCACATAACTTCAGTAAATAAAAGTAAAACATGAAAAGAATGCCATTCTGATACCTTCATTACAGTGAATATAATGAACACATAATAGGAATGTAATGTCTCTTCATTAATTAATCTAGATGTACAAGAATACTAAGTGGACGTTGATAGAAGATGATAAAACAGTTATTTAGATGGCAAAGGAAGGACAGGAACACAATGTTAAGATCTGTCTTAAGGGAATAATGTACAGATTAAGTGGAAGTAGGTCGGGATTGCATCTAATGCAAAGTTTTTCTGACCTTTTTGTATTGTTACTAGAGAGTTCATTTGGGGTGGTGTAGTGGTTAAGGCACTGCAATACTAGTCAGACGGTCCCGGGATCGATTCCCGGTGGTGTCACTGGGGATTTTTTCCGTGGATCCCCCCGACAGAACCATGTGCCCTGGGGTCGACTCAGCCTCTGAAAATGAGTACCAGGGATTTCTCCTGGCATAAAGGCAGCTGGTGCGTACGGATGACGACCTACCACCCTTGTAGTGCCGAAACGTCAAGAAAATCCGGGGCCTTAACCTACCCGGAACCCCTTGGGCCACCCCGGCCTGTTGCGGGATGACCTTTACCTTTTACTAGAGAGTTGATTAGTTTGGTATTGTAAATTACATAAAAATCTGTTATATAACTTCCATGCTTGTCTGCATTCAGTCCATTACTGTACTTTACATATAGCTCAGATTAAACTTCACACAATTCGTAAAAATAATTCAGCATGTAAAATATTGCTACACAGTATCAAACACTGAACACAATAAGATCTTTGTCTTAAATAAATTAATATCAAAGACAGAAGTGATTTAAAGCCAGACAAACACAACACTTGAACTCCACAGATTCATTTATTTACTTTTCTACATGTTTCAGTAGTTCTATTCAACCAACAGGTAGAAAACACAAGTACATAAATAGAAAACACTTCTATAGGAGAGGTCTCACTTTCACCATTTAGCCTCATAAAGTACTTTTCTATTTACATACTTGTGTTTTCTACTTGATGATGGCAATATAGAATGACTGAAACATGTTATAGAAAAGTAAATAAGTGGAGGTACAGAGTAGGAGTGTCGTGTTTGTCTGGATTTAATATCGTTACTGATTAAGTAGCACAATGCGATAATGTTGCCTAAAAATTAATATCGAAGACAATAAAGAATACAAAATATGAATGTATTTATATGAAGAATACTCAAATCTTAGCCACAGCAGTGGTGTGTTTATAAAAATGACAGGAAAGTATATGCAAATCTTCTGGAATATTACACCATGTACACTGGTAAATAGTTACAGATGTCAAAATGATCATAGTGCCTTCAGCTTCAGGGTCCAGCAGTCCAGGAAGATCCTTTGAAATGTGGGTTAGCTGTTTACCAATCAACATGGTGTAAGTTCCCAGCAGACTTGTATCTTTATCGCTCCTGCTATAAGAACCTGAAATCCAGTAATATGAACATACTTCACAGGCAAAATCACATGGGACATTCTGATCTCCGAGCTGGTAATTCAGATATGTCATTTGGAAAGGTTAATTAGAAACTGCCAAAGAAAAGACATAACATAGGTTAGCAAAACCAAAGTGGACGAGGTCCAACAAAGCATCATACAGCGAGGAAATGTGATAAAAGTGATACAGCTGGGTATAGTCAATCTATATTAAAGTTAATACAACAATTATTCACAGTTTATGATTTATTATTTTTATCATTACTGTTGTTATTACATAGACATGTATGTGTGTGGCAGATGCTAAGAATATTAAAATAAAGTATCAATTATTGTCTCTAATACCCAAGTTATTTTCATTCATTCTTCCCTACTGTCTTGCAGAATGCAGTTTCAAAGGGGGGAAGTTGCTTGAATGAAGGAAGTAGGATATGGACTTTACCTAATACGAGGGGTGAAGAAAGCATGCAAACGACCATGAGCACAGCTGCACAAAAACACTAGACCAATGTTCATTATGTTTTAACAGTGCTTCTTCAGTTGCATAGGTTACATTTTGTCAAACATGAATTTGGAAAGAGTACATAAGGAAGTGATTGCTGCCTATTTCAACATACTAAACAAGAATTTGCCTAGAGCAATGACAACGTATTTCAAAATCAGTACGAACGTATGGGCAAATAATGTATCAACACCACTAAAACAGGTACTGAAAGAAAGGCCAGCCAAAATATAAAATTGTGTAGGTTCTTTGATACTAGTAAACGTACGGTTTTTCCTGTCCACACCATCAAGGCAGATAGGAGAAAACACATAGCTCTTAACCTCATTGCTAGGTGGGGGTCAGCGGTCAACTTCATGCACCAGTGGCTTCACTCCGGTGAAGGAACCCTGGTACCCACTGGATAACTGGATGGTCTGGACATTTTGGAGAAGAGAAAAATCTCTTGCCCCTACTGGAATTTGAAGCCTGGACTGTCTAGCCTTTAGTCTACTCACTATACTCCGCACACTACGTCAGGTCCTGTTCGATAATAATATGTTACATTCATGATCCTTCCATGTTCAGCAGATTTTGTAGACATGATGATCTCAAAGGTTTTATGTGATTCATAGTTCACCCTAAATCACCCATTGAAATCAGCTGATGACTGGTGCATTGCAACATTAAATAATGCCCGCAAGGGCAACAGGCTAAAAATCTGTACACGAAATCGGAAAGACTGACTCTCGGGTGCTGAGTGACTTGGGCTTGGTCTGAAAAGGTTAATGTGTACAGTCGAAATATGATACTACTGAGAGAGACAAAAACATCTGGAAATTAGTCAGGTCCAAGAAATTAGTATCACCTCCTCCCCCCTCCTGGTTCGACAGCATTAACCTTCCTTTACTCGTTTATAACTATCTCTGATATGTTTCCTCTGGTGTTCGGTCATCACCAGAGAATTTATATAAAGCATGCAGAATAACTGATAGCTTTACATTTGTATCATACATGGGAATATCCCATAAAATCTTATGGTGTATAACTGCAGTTGTTTTGGTACATGGAACAAATTAATATCAGGACCATGCTTCAATACACTTTGTGCTGTTTATCGTGTTACTTCACGCTGGTTCTGAGAATTACCTGGGCTGATTAACATAAACTGCAGTCTGTGTATTTATTTCAACGGATGCCCTAATTCACCATTAAGCAGTATTTTGTCTCCATTTTAAGCAATGTTGCAATTACATCTGTCATTAATTTTTCACCTAAATGACTCAACAGTCCTCGTTTCATACTTTTTTCAGTCTCTTATACTTTCGTACTATTATGTAACGCAGGCTATAGATACACGTATCAGTCTTACTCACATTCAATGAGCACAACCATTCTTTCCTGGGGGCATGACAGTCACCACTGACTTTCTTCTACTGCCAATTTTAAGAATAAGTGAAAAAATACCTCCACTTCCCCAATACGTCTTTATGGCATAAACAGGGAAAATTTACCTTTTCTTTTCATCTTCTTCACAAATTTCTATGAGGCCTTTTTCAGCTCAAGAACAATAAGCAACATATTATCATAGGTTATGCAGGCTTTTGCGTACAATCTGTTCATCACACTGTATCCCAAGACGAATTTGGTTAAAATATTTTTTTTAATCACAAAATAAGATTTCACAAAAAAATACATCCATTAGGAACCAAGTTGTGCCATGTGGGTGTATATGACGTAGGTACATCACTTTTCTTCTGTTTGTTCTGTGAAAATGCCTAATATGACCTTTGAAAGCTGATGTGAAGAATGGAACTGGTTATAGACAAAACCAAATTATGTTGAATACCAAAAAATTTCACAAAATTTCATACAGTGGAAGCTGCGTTTTTCTATACAAACGGATGAAAAGGCATGATTAAGGCAATGTACATATAACATAACATTGAGATGTGTTCATGCAACCACTGTTGCAATGGAAAAGCAATAAGTATTACACATTCTGAGTGTGTATTTTTAGCCTTAAGAATCCAGCATGCAATGTGCATGCACCATATTACATTGTTATCCGTGTCTGGATCTCCAATATTTTTTCATATTCTTACAAGCAGCATGATTTTTTTTTGGGGGGGGGATTGTTGAACATAAAATGTCTATTTTAATTTTCTCTACAACTTTTGTCTAAAACATTTCTCATTCTAAGAATAATTCAGCAAGATATGATAAAAAAATGTACATTGCTCTTCATGTAAAGCACCTGTTCTTCTTGTCACAGTTTAATGAACTTAAAATTTCTCAACAGATTAAAAAAAAACTCAAAATATCAAATTTCATGAAAATCCGTCCAGTGGGAGCCGAGTTCTTCCATGTCGACAGACAGGCGGTCAGCTATGACGAAGCTAAAGTCACTTTTTGCAATTTTTTGAACACAACTAAAATATGAACAGGGATAAAAGCACATGGTAGATGCTTGTGACGAACAGTAACACTCAACAATAGTAGCAAATTTACTGAACAACTGCACACAATCCTCAGGGAAGGTCATTATACTGAATGAACAACATTTAAGCATATTTGGATAAAATAGGTTTAATGCACATATATTTGACTGGAATGATAAAAACATCATACCATACATGCTAAAATCACTTTCAGACACAAAGAATATCACACAGTAAAATTCCTTAAACATGAAACACGTTTCACATCCAACTTGACTCATTATCACAGTATAATGCATTCCTTACTTTTCAAAATATGCCTGTTACTATTGGTTTTAAAACCAACAACATCAGCATTAGAGAATATCTAAAAATATCAGTTCTGTTAAATGGTCAGTTTTATTCTGGAAGACTTATTTCTCTTATATTTCATCCGTTACATGTATTGGCATTGGCAAACTTTAGTGCAGTTATGTTTCGTTATCATGTAATCAAAGCAATTAGGAACTCGTTAATCAGCAACCAAAAGTATCCATAACCAAACATGGAAATTATTTGTTTCAAAATTAAATTACTACTGTGTTAGCCCTTTCTGCTTCATTTTACACTTCAAAGCTAGTTGAACCTGCCAACTCTCCAGCACAATAATAAAGACTTGACCAATGCAGAGTTGGCTATGTCCTCACAGATGTCAAACAAATGCAGACAGCATTCACAAATACAACAGAAACTATATATGTGTATCTGAAATACATTCAACTGTATTACAATCTGTGTATATACACATTACGTTAATAAGGTCATTACGTCACGTACAGTGGCCACCACACTTTTAACATTTCAAGTGAATCCATTAGGAAAACAGCACTTGCAGTTACCATGATTATGTTGGCAGTACATATGTATAAGACTCAGCAGTTTAATAACATTTATAAATCAAGAAATAACCATTTTTTCAATTAAATTACCATCCTAGTACATCTTAAAAATTATTGCACAAGTGTTGAACTGTAAACTTTACAAATGTGATTACAATCATTCATTTGTTACAAGATACCATGCACATCACTTCCATTTTTTAGAGGCTTGGATGAGTTATCCGTAAGGAATGAGTTCCAACCATGAGATTTCTGTTGCAAGCTTAAGCTACCAAGTGTCACACGCAAAAACCTTCAGAAAAGAACTGAATTTCATGTCTGTTCTATTCCTTGCAGTGGTTTACATGTGTTTCATGATAACTGAAAAACACAATGCAAAATGTAAAAAAATACTACACTTGTATTACTTTGGCTACCATAGGGGAAGAGTCAGAATTTGTTTTACATAAAACTGACAGTTAATGAGAATATGTGTAATACAGTGGTTTCGAACGGTGTGAATTTTATCACACAGATCGAGCGTACTGGCATAAACCGTGCACACACCAACACAACCACAGGCACTGTTTAAATTTACCAATGAGAAAGCTGCCTGGTTTGGTTTTAATTTGTCATATTTGATGTACAGATAGAACACCAAAACACAGCCCAAGATCAATAAAAATAAGTCTGGCTTTTTAGTAACAGACATTATACAACAAAATGAACATAAAGCTTCAAAAATCCTTGTGCTCTTATAAGCATAGGTTACCATAGAAATATTAAAAGCTGAACCAACATGGTAACAGTTAATAATAGAGACCACCTGGGGAGAAGGCCAGGCTACGGGGCGGTCCAGTAGGGCAGCTAATTAGGGAGAAAACATCACTGGAATAATCAGAAATAAGGTGCTAGTAAACTCGGGTTTCTACATGTGGAAGAATTTCTCCGCAAATTATATGCAACTTAAATGCGTGCCATCAAAAAGTTTTGCCAGCCCTGTCCTAGGCCTAAAATGTTTAAAGAATATAATTGTTAAGAGGCGCTAAATTATTAGCCTGGCCAGGGCACCCACAGGTGCCCCTGCCTTGAGATTCATATCCTTTCGATGTGATGCATTCACAGGGTGATTCCTCACATTTTGAGGAAACCTGTTCTCTCCATCTGCAACAGTAACCAGCCACCTTGCCTGTTGGACTGCTTACCTTTAAAGACGAAGGAACATATTACTCTGAAATGTCGCAAACTACTCATGTAATGACAGAGGGAAAGTATCCGAGCATCCACTCACCAAACCATTATTATCTCAGTGTAACATAAGACATTCACTTGACCATCATCCTACTAATGACAATAAAAGTAATCATAATTACAATAATGACTACAGTTACAAGTCTGTGATGGTGGGAGACCAGAAAGGAAACTAAGTAACAATCCAACTATCGCAAAATCCTATAAATAAAATCATAACAACAAACGCATGTCTGAAAACTGGTTGTGTAAATCAACACCAACTGACCATGAGTCTGCCGAACGCACGTCACACGTGCACAGATCATCATCTTCTGCAATCCTTCAGGGACTGGAATGGATCCACATTATAGGTACAAATTCAGTTTGTATCTCATGCACAACAAATTTCATCTTCAACACACTAAACATTCTGTTAATTTGTACATAAATAATCACTGTTTGTTCTGCGATCTGAGTGGAAACAACATATAAAAGTGTGCTGCGGGAAGAAGGTAGAATTTCTGATGGCACATACAGTTAACACTGGTCTTTTACAACACTGATGTAACGTTCTGTCATGTGGACCCAAACATAACTACATTAGTTTAGCAATTACTTTGTTATAATGTGATCAGATCTATGTTAAGAAGCATCATGTGTTGCCACAATATGAGCACCACAATGCTAGCGATTTTCTGTAACAAATATAAATGATGAAATACAGAGCTGTGTTCATGATACAAAAGTTCTGTCATCAGTTGCACAATTAGTAACACATAATAATGAAAACCAATATGGTGCATTCTTCTGACACTGGAGGAGCTAAGGTTCAAAAACACATACGAGTGATTTGCAACAAAATTAGTTCTCTATAAAAATGTGCACAATAGGTACTTCTGGTATACAGTGCAATAGCTGTAGTCAGAAATCGATTAGTCCTCACAATGTTCGGTCAGCCAATTTCAGCTTCTCTACATATGTCTGTCTGTCCTTAAGTCTGGTGTAATCACAACGCAATACAAAAAAAGCTGTCTCTGATCACATCATGAAGGTGTACAGGGCAACCAGAGGTACAGCTCCATTCATTCTTTACTTCAGTACTGGATGAAGGCGGGTGCTCAACTTCACACTCCCACCACTTCACCCCTGGGAAGGAAGTCTGGTAGCCACTGAACAGGGGGTTGGGTTCGATGTTTTGGATGGGAGAAAAATCTCTTGTCACTCCTGGGATTTGAATCTTAGACTGTCCAGGCCGTAGCACAGTCATTATGCTATGCTAGACTGGCTCAAAAACTACAATTCCTGTCAAAAATGGGTTTTTTTTAAAATAAGCTCTTCACTCAGGGTTACCACCTTACAGAATTTAATATGTGTAGAGATTTCTGCAAGGTTTACATATTCCATAAATACACAACAATGAACCTCTGATTTGATGTTTTTCTGACCGTGCATCATAGTATTAGACTTTTTCAAATTACCAACTTAATGCACAATTCCTTTATTCTTCAACAATGTGTATGTCACACTACGATCCTCAACATGTTTCGAGCAGCACGCTGCTCATCCTCAGGAGGACAAATTGTATCACCACAGCCTCTGGTATCGTCACCCTCT
>JGI20166J26741_10666671_pt1 | contig 15401 bp, 9 predicted proteins | sample TergutCu122P5_FD_26741 | JGI IMG/M metagenome (IMG submission 26741)
CCGACTGGGTTGTTTACGTTCGAGACAGCGAGAAGTTTCGGCTAACGAATGTGATTCCGGAACGAATTATCTTCGTTAGCCGAGGTATCACTGTATTTCACTGCTACTCGTACTGTCCACAGACAAGGAGATAGCCCCTGCTGGAAATGCGATAGATGCGCATGCGCAAGATTTCGGGGTATATGTGAGAAGTTCCTACTTCTCATCCTGAAAGCATTCGCATACGACATGCTACTCGAAATGCCTGAAGTTTTCACTCCGTGCACAGTTACAGATTTGTCTGTGGCTCGTGCCAATAGCGGTCCAGTAGTCCCCCCTTCGGTCAGCTGTCCGCCGCACCGCCCCAGACACGCCCACCCCACGCGGAGATGATCTCATGGTCTGCGGTCTGCACTTATCCAGTATTTTGTTACGTTCAACCCAGTCTCGTAAAAGAAGTACATCTATTTTCATAACTCTTCAGTCGCTTCAAGGAAGAGATGCCACAACTGCGGCGTTCAGGCCTAGCCCTACTCCTTACAATGTTTCAATTCCTTGATGCAGTAATTAATTTTGCGAATTAAACTTTATTTCACAGGTTGCTTGACGAATCTTTACGTTCCGCAAGAGTGAAGACTTGTGAATTTCTTACAAATGTTGGACCGTACTAATATCTCTTCCGTTGGGATAAAGCGACTAAATCATGAAGCTGACCACTTACGTCCACCCCATGCCCAGGTTACGAATGAATGGAGTTACAAGTCCTATACCCCGCATATCCTCATAGTACAGTGTGTAAAGCGCCAACTTCACTTTACAGACATGCCACTGAAGACGGTTTCACAGTGCGACAACTAACTCAGATAATTCCATCTCGTTAATTAACAAAGGATTACAAGCAAACATCCCGCGCCGGTACACACGATTCGCTTACCGAGGCTGCAATGAGAGCAACGTTACTTCTGTACGAACAACTCCGTCTACAAGTTCATAAAACGTTCTTAAATAAAGCCAGAGAGATGCATACCACATCCTAATCTCTTTCTGTACAGCATGTCTGGTATGCAGTTACATTCTATAAACGACGAAAATATCCTTAATGGAGGCCGAACAATACACTGACGGGCCTTGCACCCAGCGTACAACCCGCCAGGTACTGGCGGTAATAATGGCTGATGCGCGAGGCTTACCACAACTTCAGCTACCGTGAAGACCAAGCTTTCATTCGCAATTTCCTACCAACGCTTCTATGGTGTGAAAGATGGGAAATGCCTGCATAGTCCTGTTTTCATCTCGGCTTGTGGAGTGAAAGATGGATAAATGAAATTAAAGACCCTGGCTGTAAGGCCACGCCTGAATATCCCGAAATGTGAAAACATGTTTGCAAAGTTACAGAAATCTGATAAAAAAAACAGCGATAATTCAGTCCAACGTAACATTTTATCCACAAAAAATGCTTCGTTGTACAATATAACTAAATGTTTCGGCTTCTTATAATGAACGCCACCACAGGCTACCTTGTGTGTCTATATGTATGTGTGTGTGTGTGTGTGTACACACACACACACATATACACCGGTAGGGGAAAATATTACTAAAAAGTTAGTCTTTAAAAAGGCCTTGAGGGTTCCAACCTTGCAACTGTATTTCGGAAAAATGTGTTCCAGAGTACCCACATTAGTATAATATAAATAAAACTGTGTATTGTATTATATTATGTATAGAATACATATATATTATATTACAAACTACAACTTAAACCATTTTATACAGTACAATGTAATACAGTATGATTAATTTATACTTTCAAGGCTACTATAGAAAACAATATTTTTCTCACACACAATTGTAGGGTTTGTGGCATCAATACCCTTTTTAAATAACTATAAATTTTCGTGATTTCTTCAATGTGTGTTTTTACAAATTATCCTAATAGCATTATTATAAACCAAAATGTGTACAGTGTTCCCGTCAAATGAGAATGATTTTTCTTTTTGAGTGTCCTGCAAAACAGATTAGCAAAACCGTGCATGGTTCTGACTGCTGAACTGTGCTCATCTCTATAGCATCAGCAGTTGACATTTTACCATCATTAAGCGTGTTGTGTTTTGTGTGTCAAAAGTTTAACTAATAGAGTCAAAATATCATTCAAATATGTTCTAATCACATTTTAACTATACGTTTTGTAACAACCTGTACAAGCTGTACTTTTATACTTAATCAACATCAACAAGGCTACTAGTGACTGAAGAACCTTGTAAATAGCAGCAGGGATGTCACTGGCAATTTTTTTTAAACTGGCATGATTCTCCCCAAAACATGTTGGAGAAGCACTTTTAATATTTATTGGCAATTAACATTATGCATTTGGTTTGTGAAATAAACGAAGTCTAAAGATCTAAACAGTGCATGGAATGGGCAACCTTAAAAAAAAACATGTATCACCTATTTGTATGTTTGATCCACACCTTGCAAAGTTACAATGGGCAGTAGATGCATGCACGAAAATAATGTTAGGGGGATAATGACAATGGAAAATCAATGGCAATTTATCAACAGCAGAAGGTGCAAGTTAAATGAAATGCTTGGAACAGTCCTCTCTAAATTGTATTATCAATAAATATTTAATTCTGAGGAACATCTTGTATAGTTTTATCCCAACATAGCTGACTCCTTCCAATTGACTGTAAAGTTAGCAAATGGTCTGTGAAGATCATGTTTGTATCCCATATATTTACCATGTGAATGTCTTGGTTTGTCCCTACATGTATTTACATTGTAAACTGTAACAATTATTAAAATATTCACTGGTGTGAGATAAAACAAGGAGCTTCTTAATTAAATTTCTAAGTACTCTTCCTGAGCAGCTGTTTATGATTATAACATCTTTATTTTAAAGACGAAAATCTGGTCACTATCACTATCTACCTCCTGTCACATTGGTTATGTTAGATACAAGCACACTCACCATCTCGCTCCCATGCTGCTTACCACAGACATAATTAATTCTCTATAAAATCATCTGCAGTTGCTATGCAGATTCCATCACTTGTGTTTTTGTTTGATACATATGCTAAATACTCTTCCCACAAGAAGTGTCCATAAATTCACAAAATTTCAAACTAAAGTTTCCTGCTAAAACTGTTCCAGTTGGGACAATTTGTCAATGCATGACAAGGTATCAAGCAATGGGTTCCATTCTGGACAATAAGAGAACCTGCAGAAGACATGTATTAAGGGAGGACTGAACAAAATTGGTGCTGGGTTGGAGCCATCTCCAAGACAGTCAGTGACTCAAGGGGCACAGCAAATGATCATGTTTCTGTCATCAGCACAAACTGCAACAAAACTACTGCATTTGCACACATTGGCCTAGAAGACAACACTCTGTGATGCAGATCATGGGGCCAGACTGAATTTTGTAAACTGGTACTTGCATGGGAAACTCACTGCAGAAACACATCCTCAACCCATTCTGTTTAGTGGTGAAGCCTGATTTCATTTCAGCGGACACAGAAACTCTCAAATAACAAGTTTCCCATGTTAATCCATGCAGTGCCATAACACAGTGTTCAAGTTGGTATGTGGCATACTAGGGTGTAACTAAGATTGGTAAGGCCATTTTTTTTTCTGAGATCACAAATTCATACCCACATGTTATACACATTCTGAAACCACTTTTTGAACACCTCTCCTCATTATGAGACAATCTATGCCATTTTTCAGCAAGACAGTATATAGCTCATGTTACAAATAAGTGTGTTGTTTAGAGATGGTTTGCAGTGGCAGAACAATAAACAGAGGATTGTGGCTTCCACATTCAACAGATCTGAACCCAAGACAATTTTATTTCTGTAACATGTAGATGGATAGAGTGTATGGTAATACACCTGACAGTGAAGACAATCTGAAAGAAAAACTCAGAAGACAGCATTTTCATTTTCACCAACAGAACTTCTATGTTCAATGAACAATGCATTTATGGCACGTGGTGCTGGTTTGTGAGTTGAAGGAAGCCACTTCCAGCATTTTCCATAAATACAGTCAGTAAATATCTAATGTTAACTGAAATATATTGAACGAACGAACAAACGCATTTACCCCCATTTATGGCAAACTGGAGTAGCAATGATTGCTGTACTGCCTGCTCTGATGCAAAAGACTTTCAGTATAAAGTGATGCAGGATGTCAAAATTGAAAAGCAATATGAATAATACATTCTTCTTAATGCTTGGAATGACTTGTTTTCAGGACCTTGTCCACTATCTAGCATTCTCAGAAGAACACAACATTTTACAAACTGAATTTGTTTTCATCCTCATGTGCAAGTGTAGGGAGGTCTCTGCTCAGCATGGTCTAACAGAACAACAGTTATTTTCAATCACTGAATCAATTACTTTTACAATTGTTACATATCTTTAATATTGATTTTTGTTAACTGTTCTGCACAATATGAAATAACAAGAACCTTTATGTAAAAAAAAAGTGAACAATTTTGGCAAAATGAGTTCTACTTAACCGTTTCACCTTAGGCGATTATAAATTTGTAAACCAACAAATTATGTCATTTTTACTTCTTGTATACTCGATCCTAATAGGTTATTTGCACATTAGCTAATGAACTGTTATTATTTATAAGCTTTAGGAAGTTTCTTTTATCAGTATATAAAGTATGCTTACTGGCTATAAAGTGACTAAACACACTGTCTGTTAGACAGGCAATAACAAACAAAAGGTCTATGGCTCATGTGTGTCAGTAACTCCAGTTCAAAGCAATTCAAAATGTCAGTCATTACAAAATACCATATATCAGCATAACACTGCTACATAAAATCGTTTGGCACATGCTAAACAAATTGGTGGACTTTTAAATCTCAGACTTATGGCATATTCATTAACAGTACCTAATTTACAAGCTATCTTCTCCCATTTGCTCAAATCATATTACCTCATGCAAGAAATACTGAATAAATCAAGAACAAAACAATGGCAATAACTGACTGATAGCAGTTATGTTACAAGATCCACAAACAACTGTTCTATGAAGAATGTGTCCGCAAACATAATAACGACGTTGCACCATTATAATATACACATATTAATTATAAAGTAAACAAAATTGACAGAAACCAAACAAAAATATAATTAACAATAAACGTCATGTAACAAATACTACGCTATCTGCAAAATATCACACATGTAATACAGAAAAAATGGTAGTCTTGTGTACTTGATAATGTAATGTAATACTTATCCACTATTTAACCACCCTGGAATTTTTATGGGAAGCCATATTCCATCTCTCATATCAGAACACTGTACTAACCAATTCTCCACATGAAAACCACACGACGTTGATGTAATCGATTACTTCAAGCTGCAGGTGTACACGCCGATATCATGCAGTTAAAAATTCGAAAGTAATGTAGACCTTCAACGGTAAATTTAGCTTCAAAAGTCAGCAGTAAACATTCATCACTTAAAAGTACGATACTTCAACTGATCGGCAAATGTTCATATTGGCATACAGACTAACGACATCTATGAAGGAAAGATAAATTATGCACAGCCTTCTACACAGATTATTGCATCGGAGCATGACAGAGATGACAACTCTTCGTTGTTGAAGAAAACAGTTTTCGACTGCCATGGGTAACTTGTGTATGCGAACCGTCGTAAATCACAGATTAGAGGTTTAGGTACATAAACACAACATTGTCGAGATCTTATTAGTTCGTTTGATACTCTTGGCGATGCGTCATTTAATCCGTTCACTGGGGACGAAAGTAACATGACTATGCACCGATTTGGTTACGATTCTGTACTGCCCCTATCACTCATAATTATTAGAACAAAAATAATTCCCTTCCATGCAACATTTCCGTACAGGGTTACCATATATCTATAACAAGCCATCCACTATCAAAGAGTGAACATATTGTAGTTCCCTGCACATACATAACAAAGCACAAACAACACGCACCCCCCCCCCCCAAAAAAAATTAACGCTTGCAGAATTATATGCCTATTCTAGGCACAAGCCTATTTTTCAGGGAATCCTATTCTTGTCAAGTCAGGAACACCACCAATATATGTACAGAATTCTTCACAAGACATGTTTTTAAAACTGTACTGCACAATAAAAATTCCTTTAATGAAGTTAGCAAACCATGTTCTTTGCTCAATGTCCATTGGCCCACATCAGGGAGAAAACACGACATCCCCATTATGTGCAGGAATAACAAAACAAAACTGTAATAACTTTAACAATTTTGGATGATTGGCAGCAATATTACCTTTAGTGAAATATTTTGCCCATTTTTCATGGGACACAGGAAAACTCTGGACTCTTTTTTTATTTTTCTTGTATGTATTTTTTTAAATAACAACTCACCATAACATTCCAGCTCATCTATAAAAACACCTTTGGAGTGTACATAGTAAATGGTAAGTTGAAAATTATCCCCATCATGTAGAATCACTTCAGCTTAGGCAACAACATACAGACAATTCTTGTACTACTACATCCACATAGTTGAGTACTCAGAGTGTGAATTGTAAAGTCCTTCTACACGCCAGTAAAATTATTTGCACTCTTCTTCACAGCCAGCTTCCAACTTTCATGTCACCAAATGTTTGGTGTTTAATATCAGGGGAAGGAAATGGGCTGAACACTTTACCTTGAAAATTAAAAACTTCATGGTTGAAAGTTTTATTCTTTCACACTTTGCATTAAGACAACTATTTACACAAATACAAATCTGCATGTACTGTATGTTTCTTCCTTTCTGAAGGAAGTCGTGAATTTTATAATCCCTTAATATATACAACAGTTTCATTAATATCACCATTTCTGTTTCTTTAAAATAACCCGTAAAGAGATTTATGTACAGCTATTAACTGGACATGCAAATTCCAGCAGAAGTCTCCTTTTAACTTCTACATTATTTTAATTATTCGGGGGATGGAAAAATGTTTGCCAATTGAATTCATAACCAGATTATTTTGTAAGCCGTGTACAGATTTAAAATGGTTTCTTATCCTTCCGTTCAACATCAGCATATTAAAACACATCCACATGAGTATGGTATAAATGTTGACTTCTTTTGAATAACACTGAGGAATGTGAACATACCACGCACAATCAACACCACGGCAAACCACAGGACTCAACAAAGAAGTTGAAAGATTGTTAACTTGATGGCTCAGTTTGTTATAACCCACAAGTGTCTTGTTTTAATATTACCCACAGCATCTCAAACAAGCACTTGCCCTGATTAACATTATACAGATTTCTATGTGACAAATTGTTGAAACTATCAAAATTCAGTTTGACACAGTTGTTTACTTCAGCCCTCATTCCTCATGATGTTCACAAGAGCTAGTATTCCTAAGATTGAATGTACAATGAAAACCACATTTATAATCCTTTCAGATTATTTCTGCAAATTTCTTTGTATATGACTTCTGCTAATCTGGAATTTGATTTAATGCAGCAGTAATTGAAACACAAAACTTGTAAACAATTCACTTGTAAATATTCACTGGCATAAAACAACCTCCAATAAAACAAAACTGTGATCATAATATTGATTCTAAATAGCAAATGGTAATTTCATTCATCAGTATCAGAAATACTTGTCATGTATAACAGAAATCAAGTAATTTCTGTTACAAGAACACTATAAAAAATGGATAAGTTTATTTTGTAGACTAGCAGAACACAACAAATTTAGTTCTGTTCAAATTCTTGGAGGATATGTGTCTAAGTTTTTTGAGGCCATCCAAATACTGACTATAAAATCTCACTTGCAAATATAATTTAAAAGGATTATCACGATGTTTTGTGTCTCACATTTCACACATTTTGTTAAGAAGGTGATGTATACTAGCAGTGTAATAGCAGCCCACATACTCTGTCTAATTTCTAACAGTGCAATTATTACAAGCTCAAAAAATGAGAAAAGGGATGTAAAAGAGGTGGCTAAAATCAACAAGAAAATCTCTATGCTGTAGGTTTGTGTGACAGGGCAGGAATTGTGGTGCTCTGAAAGCAAAAAGCAGACACTGTATGTTATTCTTCATGTGGCAGGTAATCACCAGGTTAAAAAAAAAGATACATATATGTACAAAATAAACTTGTGTTATTTATACAAAATGTTCAATTTAACATGCCTGATGGTAGATTCATCATCTGGACTGTATCACGTACATTGTACATCAATTACAACTGCAGACAGATTATTACATACAGATTATAATAGAAGTCTATTACCCCTTCTTTTTTAAAACCACTTTTAAATATGATTAAAATCAGTTTACAGACTATGGTAAACACTGCCATACAAAATCTGTTAATAACCTAATTTTTAACATCAGTAAAGAAGTCTGTAATTGAGTTAGAATTTCCAAATATTTTGATGCGGACTCACCATTAGTTGGAAACATTTCAAATTCTAAATGTACACAGATAACAAGGGATATTCAAGTCTTGGTTATTATTACCATACATATTTTGTGTACTTGTGAGAATATGTGTTACCTTGTTTTATGTTCAATATCACTGCAGTCTACTTTGTCACGTTTTAAAAAAATACTGATCCAAGGAGAAGTGCTGCAACCAACACATTATTCATATTGTATGTAAATGACTCATCAATAAATCATGGAAAACAAAGCTTAATGTATTCACACTTACAGGAATAAAGACGTTTTCACAGAAAACCAACAATGTTCATACGTAATAGCACCGTATTAATTTTAGGTATAGTTTACTATATCATTGCATCGTTTTTGAGCTGCATTTATGATTCATGCAAAAAAGACAATATCTGACAAACTGACATTGTATATGTTTTTTCTGTCTCACCCCACTATTTTGCAATCAGTCTAGTAAAGACAAGTTTATATTATTCACATTTCGCTTCACTGCAGAAACTAAGCTTTTTACATCAAGACTCCCCATTTACTGCACTTTCAGAGACTGAAACACAATTACACATCAGCACATTACACAGCTCAAATATGCAGCCACACATCTGTCACTTCTTGCTATCTTAACAACTGTGTCAGAATCAAAGAAGACTGATACAAAATCGGTCCCTTGTATAAAAATTATGATTGCCACAATGCTATTCATGACAAAGTAATCTGATGGTAGGGCTCATCTTCCTACCAATATTTCTGATCTGACATTACTTCCTTCAGACAGTTTTACTTAAGAGTAGCCTCCTATTAACCTCAGACTTCTACACATTAACACGTGTAAACAGTATGAACTCTGGAGAATTCAAGATAATTCATTATAACTCATATGGATTGTGTAACTGCTAATCTTGATCAAGTATGATGGTCTCAATTATCTCTCAACAAGTGATGACTGTTCACGAATTTCTATACATGGGCTGAAGAAGAAACTATAGCCAAATAACAGATATACAAAGCGCATGTACTCTGAAATACCATTCCCTTAAGAAATGAGAAGGTAGGAAATGCAGGCTATGGGCTGGATAATCAAGGACTTGTGGTTTGAGTCCTGGCAGGCAGAAAACAGCTCTTCACTAAAGTGTCCAGCTGCTTTGATGCCCACTCCAACTATTCATGGGTATTAGCAACTTGTACCCTGAGGTTGAAACCAACAACTCACCAAGGCATCAAGCTGACCACTCACCTCCATCTACAGCCAAAGTCAAGAATGCATGTTGTTATACCTCCGCTCTCCCATAAGCCTTCAGGGAATGGTACTTAAATGAGTGCGAAAACAACTTTACCTTTCACATGCGCAGTGAGGATTTGAAACAAAAATTAATATTTTTGGAAATATATTCATGATATTCAAACTCACCTTTTTTAAGCATTAAGAATACATAGCAGATTCTATAAATCAAAAAATGGCCTCTAAGTCAATACAGCCAGTATCACAGCCATTATATTATGGTGTAGTTTAACATTCTAATGACACTCCAAATCATGCAGACAATTTTTCATGTCCAGTCTCAAATAAAGTCTGTCACAACAGCAACTACGATCACACACAAACATACATGACTCTTCCACAACATTCTGATTACCAAATTTATGAAACTTGTGATTATCTGTAGATTAACACATTGCCTGATAAAACCAAAGTCACATGCACATCCACAAGCGGCAGCAGTTTTCCCTGTTTTCAAAATACGCATATAATGGTTACTTTTCCCAGTTGGTGAATGTAAAAATCTATCTTATATATCTGCCTTTTAAAATCATCAGAGCTTTTTAGACAACCACACACAATGCCATCCCATCTTCAGAAAGCAAAACTTAAATACAAACTGAAAAATAATTATTAAAAACAGACAAATTCAATTTAAGTACTACTTAAAATTATAGCATTCACAGATTAAATTTAAACCAGAATGACGTGTGTGCATGCATGCGTACATGTGTATTTACAAAGTCAGTATACTTTAACATATAATTTCACAGTTTTTAACTACAGAATATTTTTAATCTGAATTCTAAGCATGGCTGTTATCACAAGAGCTGTATCAAATACACACTTCTCATAACGCATAAAGTTCCTGCAACAGCTGCCATGCTGGCACCCAAGATTAAAGATATTCATATGTTCTATACTTTCATCAAAATCAAAATCAGCTTATGAACCTGCATGTGTTGTATTAAACACACTTAATGACTGTGACTGTATATGGCAGTTGTATAATATAGATACAGCATCAAAGTGACACAAAATGAATGCCTGCTTCACACTGGAACTATATAATTAATTGCTGCTTAAGGATTATACCTGTGTAATGGATAATTTACTTAAGAACTTACAACACACACAAAGCAAAATAGGAATAAGATGTAATAAACTTTTAGTCATTTGTACATTCCAGACTACTGTTATAAAATTGTGATGATACAAAAATAAAGTGGAGAATCTGAGCTACAGCCATGAAACATTATTACAACACACACTAACAGCAAGATGATAAAGCATACGGGCATAAATCAAACAAATGTTGAAAGAAAATTGTACAGTAGAAAAGTTTCTGTGTGACATACTCCATCCCCAGATATGTCCCTTTTCCTATAATCAAATCCTCTCTGTCCATGAGCTATCCTACAAAAACCCAGTAACAAATATCCTTTCTTATATTTTCCTTGCCTTCATTGTAACAGTGGCAAGACAGATATTCATACAATGAATTTGAAACAGGAAATGTTTACTTTCATTATCTAAAAGAGTTTCAGTTGTACTCCCCTCAGTATACAAACGCTGGCCCACTCAAAAAAGATTATGGCTTATAAATATTTAATCCAGAAGACTTCAAGTTTTCAGTAAATGCAGTTTCAAACTTCATGAACAGTCCAATCAGTAAGCGTATGTTGAAAACTATGATAAGATAATATTGATTTATTTAGTGTGTACTGTATCTCTTGAACAAATACTTAGGTTCTGTATACCCCTGGCTTTAAAACCACATCATACCATTTTCAAAAACCTGATTAAGAACTTCACAATTTATACATTTCATTAATTACAAAGAAAAAATACAAATTACTCTGAACATTACAGAACTGTCACCTTTTTCTTTCTTCTACAATGGCCCTAACATTTTGGTACGAGAAATAAATGTCTAGTGTGATCTGCAGCAAACCAGAATTTAAATGGCAGCTGCATAACACTGGCCATAATTGGCCATCGGCAGTAACTAACATTTGGCAGTTTTAGCATTCCACTGGGCATTTCAAATAAAGATTCTTTGGTACCAAAGGATAATATGAACTACTTACTAACAAATAATGAAAGCCCCCCTAAGATATTGTAATAAATCTGTCGCACACATAAACATAAAGTGATCTGTTTGCAAAAAAGTCTGAGGTTCCTCGACATCAGGGTCTTTATACTTGAAATGTTTAATATTTCTCCTGCTGCAGCACAACATTGTGTGCTGTGCAAAAACAGGCACGATTTTGTCACTAAGGATTTTGTGCAAATTTTTATTAACATTTACTATATGCAATTTATTTACAGGAAAATGTTAACCCATATGGCAGTTAAATGGTGAATAAGACTTGTGTGCATTCTTCGTGATATAATGAATGTTCCAATCACGAAGACACACTCACCCACTTACTCACAGAGAGACAGAGAAAGAAAGAAAGAAAGAAAGAAAGAAAAGGAGAAAGAAAGAAAAAGAGAAAGAAAGAAAGTTCACTCTCTGCCCATAACAGGGGTTTTTATTTTATGTACTTCCAGGCATATTGGACACAACTGATGAACAGGTGTACAAACTTTTCAGTATAAGCACAATTTCTCATTTTCATTGCAGCATTTTTAACAACTCTATTAAACACAATCAATCTGCAAATTTGTATCATGGATGCCAAGAAATAGTAACCAACTCTAATATTAGAAGGTATTATGACTTCAAAGTAGAAGGGTAAATCACCAAAGAATGCTACCACAAGATATTACCAACAATTTATACAATAAATACACAGTCTTGCCCTGCTTACAAACAAAGTGTCCACCCTTAGATTGTGATGGGGCCATAAGTATAGGAGTCTTTCACTACTGAAGACTTAGAAGTGTCAATCTGAAAGTTTGATATGACAGTCATCTTTATTTCTGCATTAATCTCTGCCACGAAAATCAATTCTGCTTACAAGAAGAAGCCTCAAGTTTTAAATGTTTATGTTGCATCAATATATGAAAAATATACATCTCCTGTCTTCTCATTCATTGCATAGTACTAATAATTCAGTTTAAAGCCCTGTAAGATCTCTGCATAAACCAGAACCAAAAACAAAGTACCTAATAATAGGGCATCTGACATGAGTGTTAATATTAAGTATGTGTGTTCTTCTCACAATCCTCTAGTGAAGGTCTGCAGCGTGGTTCAAATATCATGATTTTATGGTTCCAAATGAGGCTATACAGTCCCCTTATGCCCTTCATTTCATTACTTCTTATTGAGACTGCTATTTCACAAGTATATATGGTTACTATTTATATGCGCACCTGCTACACACACACACACACACACACACAAAGTTGTTATATTATGTTCACAAAAACATAAACAGTGAAGGTTATGGGTCATCCACCACATACGCAAACTAGCTGATCTTCAGGTCTTGTGATACAATGGGGCAGGTGTCATCTTCCTCTTGAAACTTCCAAGACTCTGTACAATGTTTTAGGCTCATGTGGAACAAAGCACACCATACCATCAACTTGTGATGACAGGAAACATACATTCTCAAACACATCTAGAAGTGTAAAATATTGTTTACCCACCAACAACTGAGAAAACCTGTACACTGACAAGACTTTGGGAGGACTCTTTGTGCTCCCACATTCATGGCTGCTCAATAATTCTGACTTAGAGGCCACTATATTCAAATATGTGATCCTACATTCACATTGCAATCAGAGAAGTGGCAAGAGTGGCTGGCTTTCCACAGAGAAACACACTTGCTGCCCTGTTTGATACACGTATTCATGATTTTCACAGGCATATTTGTGGCATAATAGTTCTTATCGGCATTAGTTTAGATGTTAGAAAATTAGAGACTGTGTTTCATGAAACACTCTCCTACACAAACAGGACGAGTATAAAAGCCTTATGAGCTTATACAGTTTAATAAACTCCAACTGGTAATTATGAAGGATGACTTAAATTGTAACTAAGACTTAGTCTACAATGTAACTTATAAAGATGAAGTAGGTGTAACTCAACATCAATGCTGAAAGATAAAGTAAGTCATTAATAATTTGTCAAATTCACAGACTGGTTCCAGGTATATACATTTTTAAACATAAATACTGTACCAATTTATCTATTTTGACTCTCCTGTTAATTTATATGCATTACAAACATTTTAACTATTATTGTCATATTTACAGTACCTCACATGTATCAGTGTCATACCTTGCATATCCCATTTCCTGTATAAGCCAAATAGTTCTACACTGGTTTTCTAACAAGGTACCATTTCAATAACCAATACGTTACCTAAAAGGAAAAAATCCATTTTTATACGCTTCATAAAAATGACATATATTGTTAACAATACTGAAGACATCACAGCAAGAAGGTGACAACTTACCCACAATATATTATACAAAATCCAGCCAGACTTCTGTTCTGTTCACAGCAGTGAGTGTACATGTGTGTGTGTGTGTGTGTGTGTGTGTGTGTGTGTGTGTATGAACCCCATAACACATTCAAATGGGATTAAATCACATAGTAAGCTTTTTATGAATATGAAACATATGAACAAAAAACTAAAATAATTCTACTTCAGAGAGCAGATATAGTAACTGTGTTGAGGAAAAAAATGAGTTTCTTCAGAAGGTACATTCCATTCCATTCCATTCTACCTGAATCCTTTGACTGTCTGATCACAGTGCTGGATTATTGGTCAACTTTTTGGTTTCTTGACAAGCACAATTTCCTTTCACACGTAATTTTTTCTATCACTAAGACAAGAAATTGTCATATCAGATACAAAATGTATAAAGGTTCTCTAATTTTTAAAAATGAAACAAAAATTAAATAATTCACTACTACCACACCACATACAATGAAGCCTCCAATCCATCATTCTCTTACGCATCATCTTCCTACAAGTAATGATCATTTACTGTGGTCTCTATAAATCTGACACCTTTACAATTTTGCCTCAGCTGCTATCTTCCTGTGTTCATCATTCTATTTCCGCAGTGCCTGCAGAAACTCTGGACGGAGGGTTCATTACATTATGCAAAGCTCCCACAATACAGCAAAACCCTAGCTTAGCTTCTTTTAGTTCAACTTTCACAATAAGTTTTCCATGAAGCTACATAAACAGCCATGCAGTTCAGCCAAACACCATGCCAATACGGAGATCCAAGCCTCCGTGATGCTATGCCATACTGAGTGGTAATTTGGGTAACACCATCCCACTGTGCTGATCAATCCAATAATTCAGTATAAAGTCTGAATAACACAATAGTTAGTAGACTACAGTCATGCACTCATTACATTCATGCTACATAGTTCCTTTTATGAATTTATGTTAATGATGAGACAGGACTAACTAGCAAATACTAATTTGAGTAACATGATATAATAAGCATATGGATTTATTCTACTATGTGTTGAATTATTCAGATCTTATACTGAAGTATACTGAGTGGTAATTAGGTACTGACATTTAGGAAGAGTGCACTGCCTCCATCTTCAGGATCTAGCTATCTTGCAACATCTCAGAAGATTTGATGTTTTTCTGACTGTGCATCATAGTATAGACTTTTTCAAATTACCAACTTAATGCACAATTCTTTTATTCTTCAACAATATGTATGTTACACTACGATCCTCAACATGTTTCAAGCAGCACGCTGCTCATCCTCAGGAGGACAAATTGTATCACCACAGCCT
>JGI20166J26741_10667782_pt1 | contig 15397 bp, 13 predicted proteins | sample TergutCu122P5_FD_26741 | JGI IMG/M metagenome (IMG submission 26741)
ACTTTGGATATAGGTGTTTTGGGTTATATCGGTATAGTTTAACTCAAGGAACACTCTCCCGAAGTATTTCACATTCCTCCTGGGACACCCTGTATATACCCATTTAACACACTCACCAGTGTTTTCAAGTTTTCCTTGTGATACACAGCTCATTTCTATTAAGATATTACTAATACAAACATGTTGGTAACAACTGTATTTTATAATACTGGCAGTATATGAGACTCTGTGGCATTGCATGGTAGAGTAATTTTTAAATAAATTGGTCAGGACTTGGAAGGAACTAGTCATGGCCTAATTAAGGTCCTATCCCAATATTTTCCCTGAGAAAATGAGAAACACCACATAACATAGGATAGTCAGTGTCCTGGCCAAGATTCAAACTGGGCACCTCCCAAACACAAATCTAGAGCATTACTGCAACACCACTCTTCTTGGTTGTATTCACAGGCGTTATGCAATAACAATTGCTCTATGGGTCAGAAATCTCACAGAATGGAAAGATGTACTCCAAAGTGTCCTACACTTTTTCCCACCTATATTACTTACAGCTTTGTATCCTTCAATGATTTCAGCATTATTTCAAAAGTAGGGATGCCATTCTCAACATTCATAATTCTGTTGCAGATAAAAATAGTAAACAGTAAAGATACTATGCACCTGGTAAAAACAGACATATTTTTTTTATTCCATTAATATTACATCAAATCATAAAATGTTTCAAATAAATTACAGTTCTTAATGTGATACATATGCATCCTCACACACACACACAAACAAGCACACTGTATAATATTCCCACCCCACCACCACCACCACCTTTTTTACACTCAGTTACAGTTTCACTTGAGGTCCATGAGAATAAAGCTTTCGCAGACATGTATACAAAAAAATTAAGTTTACCTAACAACATTTTAGTGTCGACAAGCCCCTCCAATAAGAAATGCCTCAAAATCAGTTAAATGGTTATGATGATCGAAGATTTATATTTCCCATTACATACTTTATGTTCGTGTGACCATGCATCATTAAAGTAGGTAAATAACAGAACCAACCAGACATCACAGTAATCTGGTGTTTATTCGTGATTAGAAGATCCTCAACATGTTTCGGGCATCATTATGCCCATCGTCACGAGAACAAGATTGTTTAAGACTGCGTGTGGTGTTTGTTTGTAACAAAGGAACGAGAACCATGAGGTGTAGTGTCATGGTGGTGTAAGATTTGTTATCATAGTATGGTTTTTGTATGTGTACCCTCCCTCTAAACAAAGAGCAACAACACAGCGAGTGGCAGCAAATACTACATATAGCACACAACAATAACTTCCTCACATACCTACTAACCTGGCTAAAACTCAGAATACAACAGAGCATGGCCCAGCCAACTCCCCCCATCCTCACACCACCAAAAATTCAAAGAAAATGGGCGACATTCACTTACACATCTCCACAAATCAAAAAGGTTACCAACATCTTCAAATACACCAATATTAGAATCGCCTTTAAATGCAATAACACTCTTGCACGACTCTCCAAACCCACCAACAACATGCCTCCCTCCACGCCCTATGACAAAGGTGGCACTTACTCACTCTCATGCATAACATGCAACAAGGAATATGTGGGCCAAACTAGCCATGGCCTCAAGCTCCACTACAAGGAGCACGTACACTACATCAAGTACAACAACCCACAATCTGCCTATGCTCTTCACATTCTTAACAGCCAACATGAATATGGTCCCATAGAAAGAAAAATGACTCTCCTTAAGCCCCTCCAAGGCACCTCCTTACTAACCCCTTATGAGCACTTCTTCATGCAATCCCTCCACAAGGCTGGAAAGCTCATTTCTGAACAAAACCCCTACAAACACAACCCACTACTCCAACTGGCCATCAGCCCCTACCACCCACCCTCCCCCTTGACCTTGTCAGTCAAATAACAGCTTTCACACTGTGCTCTCCGCTTACGTCCCAGCTCCACACGACCACAGCCAGCACAACCAGGTATGTACAGTTCGCAACTTAATTCCTCCCCCTTTCTCTAAACCTGTACTCGCCCCTACTCTACACCTGCACGCCTCCATCTGGGCTACACCCCACACTACCTCTACCACACCATTCGCTAATCTAGCACACGATACCCCCACATTCCAAACCCACCCCTAACACCAGACCATGCAGGAAATGATCTCGAACTAATACCACAGGCCATCCTCACATACATGTACAAAAAACATACTATGATACCAAATCTAACACCACCACGACACTACACCTCATGGTTCTCCTTCCTTTGTTACAGACAAACACCACACACAGTCTTAAACAATCTTGTTCTCCTGACGATGGGCATAATGATGCCCGAAACATGTTGAGTATCTTCTAATCACGAATTAACATCAGATTACTGTGATATCTAGTTGGTTCTATTATTTACCTATTTCCCCATTCCATATTTGCATTATGTATGTCATGTAAACAACACAGGTATACAAACGCAATAGATGGAGACAAATCAAAAAGTAAAATAAATTTGCCTGTAGAGGCACTGCCATCAATGTAGTGCAAACTCAGCAGTTGTCTCAATAACTATATACTAGGCATTGTCACAAAGAGTCAGTGTCAATTTAGTTAGTGTTGTGATTGTTTGCAAATTTTCTTTAAAGATGGTGACACTTTCTTCAGTTTCACTACTGTAGAACAGCAAGCTGTGATCCACTTTTTGTGGTCAGAGGCCATTAACCTTTATCTTACGCAGCTTTAATTTGGTGTTTGCATTCACTGTACTGAGTTTCCCTTTAAATCGTTGCGCGTTTGACAATAAGTATTTGTATCTTGTGAACCGAAGATGATGAAATAATGAAATAACCTGAATTTTTTGTGAATAAATCAGAGACATTTCAGTTCAAAAAAGATTAAGTAGAAGTGCTTAGTGCCTACATGCAGGAAGTTAGTTTAAAAGTTTTATAATTTTCAATTTATTTTACTTAGTGTCCGTTTCGGACCCGATGTATGCACAGGAAATTTCAGCTTCAAGGTTTGTGGAGTTGTGTCTTGTCGTGGTATTGTCAAAAACATAATCTTATTTCACACACACACACCATACTTTCTCAAAACTTCACTAACAACTTTTTTCTTCAAACCACTTGCAATTCACACATGACATTTTAGCTGCGTCGCTGTCACGAACCGAGACTGACCAAACTTTGTTGAATGCTGTTCTAGTGTACCGACTTGCACCATCATTTCCAGTGTATCTTTTACGAGGAGGAATCGAGAGTCTCTACATGACATTTTCTTAGTCTGGTAAGGGAAGAATAACTAAAACAGAGTTATTTCAGCAGTTGTCTAAACATGCATAAAGTTCTATTGCCTAAATAAATGATACTGTATCTCGATTTCCCTATGTCTTTATTCTCGCTGTCCCAAACCAGTTCAGATATCCAGTTTGGGGACAGGAACCCGGCTCTCTCATGCACAGACATCGCAGACTGCTGACTCAGAAACAAATATTTAGCCTGGCTTAATATTTCACAGTTGGAGCAAGTTTTAATGCAGTGAAATGGTATATTATTTCAGCTGTTTTATGGCTGGACTATTTACAGTCCAGTGTGTTTTTTTCTATAAATCAAACTCAGATGAAATTAGAACTCCCCAAGTGGAGTTCACCAAAGAGGCATCTCAATTACAGAATATGTTGTGAGAAAATCATGACCTCACAGAGCAGACAGTAATTACCTATATTTATTGGGTGAGGGAAGTTATGCTTTATCTTATTTTTCAAACCGTCATTCTGTAATGGACCAGAAACCAAACTAAAATGTAAGATTGGCATTAGATAAAATATACCATTGGTATTTTATCATATAAAGACAGTTGGTGCTTAGCCCCTTTTAGTATCAATATATCCTGTGAATGTCCGTCTCTGTTTTGACTACTATAATCAAGTACAGTGTGAAATATCAGTCAATAAATGACGTAGTTCGTTGCAGCGCAGGGTACATAGAAAGAAAATTCAGCTACAAAGCCCGTCGTCATAAGTAGTAGTTCCTCTAACTGCAACGCTAGGCAGGGTGAATGAGGCTTCACGTCAGAATGAATGTGTTTCAGTTCTTCCAACGAACTACGTGGCAGGGCTAATCGTCTCTCTAGAAGTAGAAATGAAAGAGCTCTGTTGCTTAAAATAAAGCAAACAGGCGAGGTTGCAGACGTGATTTCGACATTTAACAGGGGGGCTAGAAACTGCGATTCCTGACAAACATGGGTACATAATTGGGTAAAATGGCCGGAGCCTGAATCAGACCACAACACATTATATAATGTGGAGACAACAAGTGGGGCTATAATTCTAAGCCTCTGCATGAGTGTACGGGGCATTCGTAAGATGCCGCTTTAAAAGGACGCAGTGCGTTCGTCAGATAAAGGTTAAAACATCTAAAATTTATAGCAGAAGCCAACAATTCACAACAAGTGCAAAGGTTTGCTGTCCAAGGGGGTTCTTTTGCTCCACGATAATGTGTATCTGCATGCCAGAGCAGCTACCACTGAAGCAATGGGGCACCTGAAATTTGAACATCTCCCACCCCCATACTCCATCAGATTATCATATGTTTGGAAACTAAAAGAAGCCTTGCATGGATGAAGATTTGTCAGTCATAATGAAGTTAAGGACACAGTGCATACGTGGCTTAGATCACAACCAACAACTCTTTTCAAAGATGGTATCAGAAGGCTTGTGAACAACTACACAAAGTGTGCTGGTAAAAGCGGTGATTATGTTGAGAAATGATATAATTGTAATTCTCACATATTGTTGTACACAAAGTAATTACTAAATTCACTTTATGTTTTGACTCTGTGTCATATATTACATATCCCCACAAAGAACACACATACTTACCTCTGAATTATTTGAAATGACAGCCACAGAAGTTACTGCAATTTTTGTATGCCTCCCATGCTTTATACATAGCATCTATTGACAATTCAGCTCTATTACAGGCTTTCGGGTTACAGGTGCCATCACAAATCCATGTACAAGAAATTTTATCACCGGTGTACCTCAGAGGGTTAATACCAGCTAACCATATGCCTAAAGCAACGTCCTCGCCCTGGAAATCCTGATACAAGAAAGTGTAAGCTTTATTTCCTAAGAATTGAACCAAATCTTGACTAAGGACATAACCTGCACCACAAGGAAATGGAGGATATGTCACTGAGTGGTAGTTGTCCTCTCGCCACTTTCCAAATGAATGGACAGGCCAGCCTTCACGAAATGAACTCCACCAATGGAGGTATGGTTTTGTTTCTGGAAGGACAAAAGCATTCTGTGACTGCTCCATCCTGGCAGTCTTCAGAGTTGTCAGAACTTCATCAATGTTAATGAAGGTGTCATCATCAGTCTTCAGTAAGTACGAGAACTCCAGATTCAAGTGTGACCTAAGAAATGCATACAGCAAGAATAAATAATTGATGTCTGAGAGATCATGACATGAGACTGGAGAAAACTGCATAATGAGCAGCTTCCTTGCCAAGTACTAATAGTAAGGGTAAAGGTCAAGTTCACCCCAGAAGAAGCCATGAAGGCCTCAATGGGGAACAGAGGTATAGCTCAACTCTTTCTTTAACCTCGGTCCTAGATGGGAGTGGCTGGTCAATACCACACCCCAGCCACTTTACCTCCAGAAAAGTGACCCAGTACCCACTATACAAGAGACTGGGTGGGCTCCAGGGCCAGTCTGGATGGGTGCAGAAAATATTACCCCCAATGGGATTTGATCCTCAAAACGTCCAGTCTGTAGCCAATCACTACACCGACTATGATATGCCAGTCCATAAATAATACTGAGGGTGATCAAATTATAAATAGCAATAATTTAAACAATTTCTGTAGCCCCTCATTGTCACTTACTGCTGGTGGTTGGTTGTAAATAATTGTATTTTGCCCAGAACGTAAATACGTGGTGTGGCTACAAAATAACCGGACTTAATTTTTTTCCGCTTCCCTGTAAACTTGGCAACAGCGAGCGTTGTGTGGTATTGGCTTGTGCTCTCCCCTCCATTCACAGTTACAATTTCAAGGTCGTGCAGCAAACAGTTTTGTGGTAGCCTTTGCTTGAAGTGGATCATGTTTTTGTTCTCCGTCGGAATCATGTTAAGTGTTAACATGGAGCTACGCGTCAATGTGAAATTCTGTGTGAAACTTGGAAAATCCACTACAGAAACATACGATTTGTTGAAGAAAGTTTATGGTGATGAGTGTCTATCTTGTACTCAAGTTTTTGAGTGGTTTAAAAGGTTTAAAGAGGGAAGGAAAGAGAATGAAGATGATCAGCGCCCCGGTCATCCCAGCACATCAAAAACAGACACTAACATCGAAAAAGTCAGTGAAATTGTTCGATAAAATCGAAGCCTGAGCATTCGAGAAGTTGCTGAGTTAATTAACGTTGACAAGGAAACTGTTTGACAGATTTTACGTAACAATTACAACATGAAAAAAGTGTGTTCGAAGATAGTGCCGAGACTCCTCACTCCTGTACAAGAGGAAATTCAAATGAACATTTGTGCTGACATTCTTCAAAACATTGAAAAGACCCCAACTTTTTAGAGAATGTGATAACCTGTGACGAATCATGGTTTTTCCAATATGACCCAGAAAGTAAGCATCAATCCATGCACTGGAAGAGCCCCAGTTCACCAAGGCAAAAGAAAGCACAGCAGAGCAAATACAAATTTAAAGCAATGATGATCATTTTTCTCAACATCTGAGGGATTGTTCACATGGATTGGGTGCCTGAAGGTCAAACCATTAACCAGGTCTACTACAAGGAGGTTTTGACAAATCTTCGTGAACGTGTGAGAAGAAGAAGACCGGAAGTGTGGAAGAACGACTCATGGGCTCTTCACCAAGACAACAAGCCGGCACACAACGCCTTGTCTGTCAAGACATTTTTGACAAAGCACAAGATCACGGTGTTGGAACATCCACCGTACTCACCTGTCCTAGCCCCATGTGACTTTATTTTATTTCCAAAGGTCAAGTGTGCGTTAAAAGGAACCAGGTTCGAGTCCGTAGATGCAGTGAAGGCAAAAGCGGCGGAGCTCATGAATAAGCTATCAGAAGACAAACTGCAGCATTGCTTCCAAAAGTGGAAGATTCACATGGAGCGGTGTAGGGATCAAGGAGGGGAGGACATTGAGGGTGACAACATTTCTATTGTGTAATTTTTTGAATAAAAATGTTCTAAAATCAGTCCAGTTATTTTATAGCCACACCATGTATGATCTCAGTAAAGTGTCTTTAGACAATGTCATCACATAATTACCATTAGATATACTAAATACATCTATAAATCCTGTTATTTCCTATAACATACATATCATGTAGATGAAGACCACTCTCCCTCAACACATCTATAATTTTAATCATTTACAGAACGAAATTCATGAGAAAACATAAAAAAATAAGTTCCTACCTCACAGTAAACACTCACCTTCCTTTATACGAGCAGCTAATGAATTCTGTTAGGATAAATAATCACTATTTTCTGTGGCAATCAGATGAAACACACCAATACAGTCTGTGGGTAAAATGCCATTTTCTATGTTAAACCAGGCAGTACGTATAACTGTGAACATGCTTACAAGGGTTAACATTTCTAATGGTCATAACTGTCTAAACAGTGAACATAAACATACTCACCATCTAAAGAAATTTAGAAGTTTGCGTGGTAAGTTCCTATAAACATCAACCACATCAAGGAACAGAATATCCTTCTTTTCTTCTGATTCTTTCATAAGTTTATCCTTCAGTAACTTAATTTTATTTTCCCATGATTTTCTGCGATGAGCTCTTCTTGCAACATGCAACTGAAGCTCTCCTATTTCTGAAACACATTAAACCTCAGCAGTGGATTGCAATGGGTGAGGAGGTTCAATCCCTGGCAGTTTCATAATCTGTGTAACAGCCCATGGTATTCATTAAACAGGAGGCTGGATGGATTCTATAGCTTGTAGCAAGTATGATGTGCAACAAGTGAGTTTTGACCATTTGACCATTTCTGTGTTCTAGATGCCTTCTTTTAAAACCCATAAATATTGAATAAATATCCCTTTTGAGCATACTTATGCATTTTTGCACAGTGAAGATTTATTATGAATGGGTACCTGGGAAGGATAAGTAAGAAATTTGTGACACCAGTTTCATGGTACCACCCTGGACTGCACTAGAAAAGACTGAGAAAGTACAAATGACTAAGGATTAGTGGATGGCCCAAGATTTTAAATAACAAGTTGAACATCATACAGTACAGCTGAACTTGTTTTCTGAAAGCCTCTTTGAATGCACTGTATTTACACATATGTACTACAGTTTTTCACAATTAATCATCTACAAAATTGAAGGTCACCTTATAATCACACACATTAAACACATTCTACATAAATATTTTCCTGAAAATAGAAGATTGTGAAGGGGGGTAATTTTATATACAGTATAATCTTGTATTTGAACAAATACAGTATCCAAGTAAATTACCATGAATAGTGAATGTCAGACTCGCATACGTGCAGGACGTGTACTGGAATGGCACTGGCTTCTCATTTACATTTCTGATGAGTTGAAGAAATGTAATTAACCCACTTGCATTATTCCACTGTAGCAAGCAATCTAGCTGCTTCAGATTAGACTGCCCTGATTTGTTACCCTTCAGTTCCACAATAATCTGCCCCTCAAAACCTTTAGGCAGTACATATGGATCAACAGTCTTCTCTAGTATATCAGAACCAGAAATATTCTCATTATTTGAGAAAGTTGCTGAAACTACCTTCTGTCTACTGACAGAGTTCAACAAACTCACTCTCACAAGACTGTCTCTTGTGGTTACATATTCTCTCAGTATGTTCAGACCATGTGTAACTATAGGATGATGAACTAAGAATGTAAATCCAACATATGTTTCTGTTTTCTGAAAACTGCTTGATTTTATTGAGCGAGATTTCCCTGTAGAGAATTCTGAAGATTCATTGATATCTGGCAAAAGGAAGAAAAATGCTATTAAATTACGCTCAATATAGAAAGCACTTAACATGATTAGATATACAACACACAAAGCCATGACAAAATATGACTAACCAAGCCACCTATCTGCCATAAATATAAGATGATACATATAAAGCTATGACAAGAACACAGCAAATGAAGCAGCTGCATGTGATACAATACACCTGGACACAAACTGTAAAAGAGCAACACTTTGCAGTAGACGTAGAAAAGCAAGTTATTGAAGTACGAGTTTTGAAATGTTTTCAGTCAACATACTCCCCAAGGTCAATTTTGACATAATTTTTATCCAATACTATGTGTTATCATGAATTACAGAAATTGTACGTTGCAAAACCATTCTTGCTGACAAACAGCAATAAGTACCACATATGCTCAATGTGTCTGAAGCCTTAGTTACCCAGCATGCAAAGGGCATTAGCCATATCATCTTGTCATCTGTGGCCGGCCTGTATGGCTGTACCATATTTTTCCACATTATCTCATATGTGGCACAATTTTCAGAAAAAAAGTTATTGAACATAAAATGTGTGTTTTGACTTTCTCTTAAACGTTTGTCTGAAACATTTCTCATTCTAAGGAGAATTGAGTGAGATATTATCATAAATGTATAGAGGTCTTCATGCAAAGTACCCATTATTCTTGTCATATTTTAATCAAACTTGAATTTTCTTGACAGATTTTAAAATAACACTCATATATCAGATTTCTTGAAAATCCATCCAGTGGGAGCCAAGCTGCTCCATGCAGATGGATGGACAGAAGGACAGATAGACAGACATGACAAAGCTTTAGTTGCTCTTCACAATTTTGTGAACATGCCTAAAAATGCTAGAGTTTTCTCATTTTGCACAAACTTAATATATTCCATGCAAAAATAAAGTTGTATAACAGATGCTTGCAAAGCATCCTTTTATTATGTATATTGACAGTGTATCAGTGTATGAAACATGTCACATATTCCATTATGAGGCCTTGTGCACTCCCTGAGGTCCCAGGTTAGAACTACTATATTAAACTACTGAATGAATAATAGTACTTACAATATTCATTCAGCTATAAAATTATCACTTGCTTCATTCTAATCATGCTTCACTTTACTGTGTTATCGCTTTGTTTAACATGTTAAAGCCTGAAATTTATGTAAATAATACTTAACTTCAGTTTATACCTCACAGAAACACCATGTGACCACTACATGCACTAATTGGTTGATGATGATTAAGGCAATAATTAATACTTATTCCAAGAATTATATGAAACATGATAATGCATGCATGAAACATACAGAACATACTGATGTTAAAGCCAGTGGTAGATACAGTAACCACCCTGCTCTACAGAGTTACTGGATAAATTACAATAACTTGGAAAACAAGTGCAGTAAACATGACAGCTACCCACCTACAATCCATTCTATACAGGCTTCTTGATATATTCTGTCTTCAGGAGGCACATTACAAATTTCTTTACCAATAAGAAAAAAATACTTTACTTCCTGTTGAGCTGTCAGATTAAGCCATGTGTCCCGCATGCTTTGTCTTGCCTCAGAGTTATTTTGGGAAGACATAATACCAATTAAAAGTAGGAGTTCATTTTTCTTAACTGCAGCATCTAAAAGAACAAATTCATGCCTGTAATGTTTAGTTTTGTTTTATAACCAGTCCTATACCTCTTATAAAATCTCACGTCAAACCTCTTTAGGCCTACGACCCATCAGTGGGGTGGCTGACCTAGGGAAGTTCAGGTGATTTTGTGCTAGGTACTGATATGAATAGGCCTATTCACGTGCCTACTGAGATGAGCTATACATCTGAGAAAAAGCACTACGGGCATTACGCAAGAATAACTACTTCATGTTTTATCTTAATGTATAATTCTAGCTGTTGCATGCAAAAGTGGCCTTTAAATTAAATGCACCTTGGGTCACATAAAAGGTGATCCGAATTGATATAACTGATATTATTCCTACAACAAAACTTAGAAATAAGTACGGTCTCATTTTCAGTGAGGCCGAAAGGCATTTGAAAGTGAATTATAATGTCATTTGAAATCCAAGAACATCTTTCCCCTTGTATATTTCAACATCTGTACGTGTATATAACGTGTATATACATTCAACTTCATAAATATTTCAATATAGGATAAGGTTATGTTATTCTCCTTGCGTTGCTACTCTGCCGCCATACTTCAAAACTCTGCGAGTAAACAAATTGACAAACATTACACATACAACTGCCGCGTAAAAAAAAAAGGAAACAGTGGAAACAACGTTCATTATTTCCACAACAAAAAATTGAAATAACGAAATCTTCTTGTAATCAGAATACTTTATTTTGGCTTCTCAAGTATCTAAATTATACAACACGTTTGCCATGTTCGGTAAGTCAAAAAGTTTGTGTCATCAGTGATGGCAATATAACTCATATATAGCAGCCACAAACATTATTAGTGCTGCAATATGTGGACATGCCACTAGGAATCTTATGTACAATTGTCCATGCATTGTAAATTTCTGGAGCATCAACCGACATAACAGTCTATTTGCAGGTAATGCAACGTGTTGTTGGCATACCTGTCGTGATGTGGTGCCAGTCCCTCGTGCGAAATGATACGTGTTGTGGTTATGACGTGTGGAGAGTGTGTGCAGGCATGTGAATAATTTTTGTAATTGATGACTTTGTAGTGTGTGTACGTATACGTTGCTCTAAAGTGTAGCCCCAGTCATCAAAATGTGGTTCCCTATTATTGTGAATGTTATAGTGTCGGTAGTGGCATATGTAGTTGCAGTAAGAATTATACCACGATTTGGAGACATGTTCATTAAAGCGAATCTGTATGGTATAGATATGAGTAAAAGCAGAAAAGAAAAGATGTAAGTATTAATAGGGAACAACTTTACAATGCTGAGGGGCCGTCTCTTAATCCTTTTTTGGTTAGGGCTGTGATTAGTTCCGAAAACGTCATTATTCTAACCTGTCACAGCTTCTTAGTATGTATTAATGGGGAACAACTTTGCAATGCTGAGGGGCCGTCTTAATTCTTTTTCGGTTAGGCTGTGATTAGTTCCAAAAACGTCATTATTCTGACCTATCACAGCTTCTTAACCTTCCACTGATTTATAATCGTGTTTACAATTACAAGCCAAGCACAGACCGATGCAGTATATGCAAGGTAACCAGTCGCAATGGTGTAAAGTGCGGAATGAAGCTTTCCCACATACTTGCGGAAGCCTATATATAGTTGCTATGTGATAAAATGTATAAATGCGACACAGTGTTTGACAGCTTATTAAAAATATCAGTGTTATTTACCATGGACATTGTGCTCAATACCATTTTGTTATATTGTAAAGTTATAACATGTATTCAGATATTGGTCTCAGTGTTATTAAACGTTTATCATGTGTTAACTAAAGTATTTCTTTCAGACCTGAAGCTTTAGGAGTAGTAACAGGATGTGTGTTCTTAATAACACTTTTCATCTTCATTCCTGTTCCATTCAGTCAGTCTATACTGAAGAATGCAGATTTCCCGCATGATGAGGTATGTTTGATAAGTACTTATATTACCATAGTCATGGAAGCTTATTCATGTATTAAGCTGCCACCATGATAACAGCTGTCATGACATCTGCTGTGTTGAGACTGGTGATTAAAGATGTACTGAGTATCTTGGATTTAATCCCATTCATCCTATTTCCAAAGCTGCATTACCTAATATTTCCATTCTGTTTATGTAGGCTAAAGGGTTAAGGCCCATCGCCTTCCACTTTATGTACATTTCAGGACCATTTTTAGTACAAAGGTCATTAACAATAAGTAGGTCTTGTAAACTGAAAGTCACACTGTACCACTGTGTATTTGTATGTTGTTCTTACTTTAATTGAACTACATGCATATATGTATTTATATCCTCCTGTAGGTAATGGCGTAGCATTAACATGCTACCAACTTAACAGAATGCCAGTCATAATGTTAATAGTCATGGGGTATATTGGAATGTTAAGATACTTGGCAGCAAGTAGGAGTGCTTTAATGTGTGTCATCCCCGTTGTGTAACTAAATAAGAGGGAGTATAGTCAAAAACACAACTTGCTTAGAAAATATGTTATATTCTAAAAATGAAACTACATGTTTCAGCCTTTATTGGTCATCTTCAGGTTTCTACAATATTTAAGAAGAGTCTATAAAAGCTGTAAAAACTGTATGAGGGCATGTTGATGAAGAGATCTCTATGCATCAAACAGCAACACACGTAAGTACCACCGCCACATACATTTGCGAACATTTATACCCCCCCCCAGTGATGCAATTAAATTTAACACGCAGTCATTTCATACACTGGGTTTCTCTTCACCCTCACAGGAAACGACCAAATCCACCAAGGTCACAGACACAGGAGGTTCCCCCTGAGAGAGAGAGGATGAGTACGATAGCCAGACCTGGCCTCAAGAGTTTATGCTGCCCCAGGAAGAATACCCCTATCTCCAAGCCTCTGAGTGGATACATTTTTCTCACTGTTTACACATAGCTTTTGCACTAGAAATAGAGTGATCAGGGGATTGATGCATAGAGATCTCTTCATCAACATGCCCTCACACAGCTTTTATAGACTTCTTAAATATTGTAGAAACCTGAAGATGGCCAATAAAGGCCGAAACATGTAGTTTCATTTTTAGAATCTAACATATTTTCTAAGCTAGTTATGTTTTTGACTATACTCCCTCTTATTTAAGGAGAAGTGCCCCTTTAATGAAGTTCCATAATTGTGTCTTGGTGTTTTTTGGTTTTTTTGCATCCTAGTTTCTTGCTGTCCTGTATGTTGGTACAGGGCATGACTTGTCTAGAATATACCAGTCATTCCAATGTGTCCTAAATTGTGAGGTATGAATAGAATAAATTTAGCACATTGAAATTATGATTACATTTTGTGCCTTAGCGTATGCTGTAATTTTGCACTTCAGTAATTGTGTTTCTGTGTATTTCAGTTTGTTGAGCTGATATCAGCTTTGCTGTCTATCTGCTGTATGCTTCTCCTGGGTTTTGCAGATGATGTTCTGGATCTCAGATGGAGGCACAAGCTATTGCTGCCTACTTTAGCATCTCTTCCACTCCTAATGGTCTATTATGTTAATTTCAATTCAACTACCATTCTAGTTCCTAAACCTTTAAGACCATGGTTTGGACTTTCCATTAGTTTGGGTAAGCTTTTGATTGGTATTGGAGTGTTCCACTGCATGATTTCCCATTACATATTCATAGTTTTAGTGCTCTACCATATCCTGTCCAGCATCTTATCTGTTGTGTGTCACTGTGGCATATTTTGGGTATCTCCAACCTGCAGACATGTAAACACAAGTAAAAGAAGCGTGGACAGTTGACTTTAGTAGGCAGTACTGTAGCCCTCCATCAGTCTTCAAAACTAACGTAATGCAGTGGGTCATATCAAACTTGTGTATAATGTGCCCTGTTAAAAAAGAGAGGCACTTCAAAAATCATAAAAGCTCAGATCATGAATGTAGCTAGCTTACGCTCATATTTACTTTTTGAATGATTTAAATGATTTACATTCTACCCTGCTTGAAAATAACCTAACTGCATTGCTTTTGTTTCCTAAACCAGGGGTGTTCAATCTGTCAGCTGCATGTGGCCTGCCAAGTTATCTTACATGGCTTGCTGCCACATTTGTAAATTATGCTTATACTATAAAAAGTTAAACAATAATTTAGGAGATTAGGATATACCAATTACTGTGATTTTTACTTGTGTAGCTCAAGTGCCAGCTTGCAGTAATGGCTGTGGTCCTCTGACAAAAAGAAAAAAGGTAGGACGCCCCTGCCCTAAAAGAACAAGAATCATGCAGAATAGTTTAAAATATAATTTTATTTCATGCCTTGTACACAGTCTTGCTTGAGATTGTGTGCCTGTTATATCTGCATGTGTCCACACATTTTCCACTGTCACATGATCTCCATAAATCTGCCACATACAGGTTTTTGAAACTGTTGGCAGGAAATTATGGATATGATGCCTTTTCTACTCATCATATTCAGAACTCCAGACTCTTTCTGTGGACCAGATATGTATAAATTGCTGGGAACTAAGTCTAGTCAATGTTGAAGCCCTTGTCTTGCTGACACATCATTGCTTTTCATGATACATAGGCCATCTCAAAAGAAATGCACAGAACGCAATACCTACAGAATAGAACACCAGATGTGCGGTCAAGTCTTATAGTCCTTCAGTGTAGTCCCCCTTCTGCCGAATGACTGCATCCCAACGTTTTGGAAGGTCCATGATACCCGTCAGGTCTGTAGAACTGTTGAGCTGT
>JGI20166J26741_10668893_pt1 | contig 15392 bp, 8 predicted proteins | sample TergutCu122P5_FD_26741 | JGI IMG/M metagenome (IMG submission 26741)
CAGACAAACATCCATGCCCCCGGTGGGATTCGAACCCACAATCTCAGCGGGCGAGCGGCCGTAGACCTACGCCTTAGACCGCGCGGCCACTGGGACTGGCAATTAATAAGATGTACTTTAGCGAAATAGTTGATGATGGGAGGCTGATGGAACTGGCTCAGGGGTCGATTCCGATGGCGGGCTTTATTATTAGCAGTGTCCAACCTTCGGCTTCTGTTATCATAGCTGATTAAGTAGTAAGATGGACTTCAGGGAAATAGGTGGTGAGGATGGGAGGTGCACTGAACTGGCTCAGGATAGCGTCGAACGACCGACATCCTTACCAGCTATGTTGAAACCTTGAGCTCCCAGACCAGAACAGCAACAAGATAGGTAATATATACATAACGTAACACTGTTGCGCGTTCGCGTAATGCTTATACCATCTCGGGTATCCTAACAGCCTGATAACAATTCACTCGAAGACAGCGCTTGCATGGCGACTTTACGTTTCTGACAACAACAAGGCGTACTTACGTCTGCACGTAACAGGGCCAGGTATTTCTTCCCTCTTTTAACCACATTTGGAATTCCGCGACAGATTTCCACTGAAGTCCCTAACATAAATTTTCACTTATACCCGTCTAATGCGTACAGACAGATGGAGAGACGGACGGACTAAGACTGACACCATTTCAGTTACAGTAAGCGCTTTCATGACGATTTAATGTCGCCGGCAACAATAAAACTTAGTTACAGTTTCACGTAAAATTTTAACCAATTTTAACCAAATTCGGTTCTTCTCTACACGGTTTCACAGTAGTATCAAATATCATGGAAATCCGGACGGATGGATATCACGAAGGTAATAGGAGCTTTTCGCGAACGTTCCTAGAAATCAGTCAATGAATGCCGAGGAATAAGTTGTGAGGAGAGAAAAAGCTCGGTTGTGTCCCTTGGTAAAGTTTTAATCGCTTAAGTAGGCATTTAACTAAAGCCTGGAAAGTATACCAAAACTGATATAATTTCATACATCTTCGTTAATGTAAATTTCATAAAAACCATTCAAAACTGCAGCGGTCGCTATTTTAAAGTGGCTTTCGGTGGTAGTGTGGCCACAATATCGCGCCAAGTACTTTCATTTAGTTACAGAACAGGCCGACAGGCAGCAGGTCCACAAGAATGAAAAGAAAAGAAAAGCATCAATCATATGATCCCAGAGTCCAGCGACCGAAGATCCAGTGTCTTCACTCCCAATGTCTGGAACGCCACACAATGGCACGCCGTTCCTTTCATGACAAAGAGAACGCATCGCAATTAAAACGCAGAAGCATTATGAACTAAAGAGAAGGAATCGGAACCAGTCACCCGTAAGTTACTTTGCAAATTTACTTCCCAGCAAAAGCGGCACATGTTCGTTTCTTCCTTCAACTTCCACTTGAGTGATTTTTATACGCGTTCGCAAAACTGAAAAGCGACTATTAGCTTCTTCGTGTCTGCCCGTCCGACCTTGGGCATAAAACAACTCGGCTCCCATATACGGATATTCATGAAATCTGATATTTGAGTTTTTCGAAAATCGTCATGAAAATCCAAGTTCGATTAAAATCTGACAAGAATAACGGGACTCTTTACATGAATACCTATGTAAATTTGATAATATAACGCTGAATTCTTCTTAGAATGAGAAACGTGATCGGACAAAAGTTGCAGAGAAAATCAAAACACACATTTTATGTTCAATAACTACTTTAATTTTGTTTAGAAAATCGTGCTGTTTATGAGATAATGTCGGTTAAAGTATGGTACAGCCAGACAGGCCACTCACGACAATATAGCACGCCGCGTGCGCTTTGCATACTGGATAGCTAGGACCACAGACTCACACTCAAAACATGTAATAATTATTGCTTCACCATGGCAAAAACGGTTAAGCGAAAGCGCCTCAGTGTTACGTTACACGTACGCTGCCTGTTTCGTTACTTTCTGACTTGCACAACAAGGCTGAATCAGATGCACGGGTTATTCAGCGTCAAATGAGAGCAGAAGTTAGAAGCACACGTAGGTGTTCTGTCGGGTATCGCATTCGACAAGGAAGAATGGAGTGGTAGTCGAATTCAAAGACCTAGTGAACCATTGTTGACTGACGTGAGGATATACACGAAAACAACCAACTGATCTGATCAGAAGTTTAATATTTTGAAGGCTGAAATTCATGTGAATTACACACAAAATTCAGCACCTACCTGCAGAAAACAAACGCCAAGTCCATTACTATCAACCCCTTAAACCTGTTTTGGAAAATAATCGCTGTTTATTGCGATCATAGGCGTACATAAAACATCAAAACATATGCGCTGTGTGGCACAATGCAAAAGTTTCTTAACATTACAGCAGTTGGTACATGTACAAATCCAGTGCACTTTGAGCGGTGGAGTACTACTACGGTGGCCTACTCAATAGTCCCGTTTATAGCCAGCTACTTAAAGAAGACCAGAGTGGCCTTATATGAGAGAAATACTAACCAAAATTTCATCTCTTAATAAGGTTATCCGAACTGTTAAAATCTGTGAAAAATACAACAGAGTCCTTACATAGAGCTTGATAGCAGATTACTTAACTAAGCCAACATATAATTGGAGATTATGCATGTTATGCATCGAAGGTAGCATTGTTAAAAATCCAGGAATCGAACCATCTCATAGATCCGCATCCAGTCTCGGTTCAAACACATTTACCATTGCCTAAGTCACAGTGGTCTTCAATGAAGGTTCTCTTGGAAGCAGATTCACGTGCGAACTAATACTGGATCCATAAATCACATACTGTTCTGTAATCAAACGTCTGTTGCTTCAGCTGCGAATGATGCTCACTAAACTTACAAAGCAAGTTCCTTGCCCAGCAACTGAACTACCCACAGTTAAGTAACCTCTTGCACCCACCTTGTATCCCTTCAAGCGTTTTTACGTAAACAGCACCCCTATGTTGGTAAAGATAAAGTATATATTTCAGTTACTTCATCTTCACAATCGTGTACATAGTAGTAGTAGTATATTAATGCGTAATGGAAAATCTTATTGAGGAGGGGTCGAAATCCCAACAAGTAGGCTGTAAAATTCTACCAGTGGGACGTGTTCCAATGCATAATCCATAAGTCACTTTTTGACATCTTTTCGTCCAGGATGTTACAAGTGTGATCAATCTAATTTTTAATCTGGTGTACTGTTTTCTGGTTTTGTGCGAAATCTCATCCTCTTTATGCATCACAGCGCTCAGCGTAGCGTTTGGTATAATTCTGTCACATATCCCCATCTCATTTCTCTCCGTCCTCTTAGGTGTTTGAAGTGTGATGGATTTTTACCAAACATACATGGGCTAATGCTTGCGTTTACGATTAAATTTTCTATTTGGAAATTTTCCTATTCTTGTCTCCTCCTGATGATATTTTAATAGCACTCATTACAACTTCCTTCGCCGTTCTATTATCAGAAGGACGAGCGGACGAAGCCTGGGAAACTTATAACAAAAGCCACTACGAAATTAACTGCCTCTTACTTTTCCCACAACTTTCCTGTCATATACGATCCTACATTTATTCCATAAATCTCTCTCTTTTTCAGGCTTCAAACTTGTTCGGTGTACAATGTGTGAACTAGTCCATTATAAGTAAGCCTATCTGAGTAGGGACCTTTTTTTCGAAGTAAGGGAGATAAATCCACTTTCCGAAACGTGTCTGAATCCAAGACAAGGACGAAGTCTAAAATGCAGTCATACGTATCATCTCACGCTTTTCTATTTCACAAAATTCAGTGGCAAAGACAAAATTTTGTTTGGAATCTGCATAATTTTGCTTATTTTTCATTAGACTAAACAATTAAGTTCAAACATAAACATTCTCCCAGGCTCTCTGTTCTCAAATGTAATTAATCTTTATCTCTCCCTCAGAATACGAGATCACAATTTATCTTAAAGCCGACATACGCCACTGTTCCCATAACAAAAGCTATCAGACATTACGTCACGCTACCTCAACAAAGAGCGTCGAATTGAATCAGTAACTGACATCAATTGATCGGAAATCGTGTGCTGACCGACAATACCCAGAATATCACTTTTGGTGGCAGCAGTGCGGTACCGTATGCCCGGTATAACAATGGAGTATTTTAACCTCTGTGGTTTTGCAGTTCTACACCAGTAATGGAATAGGGTCAAAACTGATGACTCATAGGAATGTTACTTGCACGCTTAAAGCACAACAACCTCATTCTTGACGTTTCATCCCCGGTACAGTAGGCCCCTGCACAATATCGTCCATGTCGTTATGAATATTACCTAACTTCACACTATAATCCAACCCAGCTCATCAGTCGTTTCGAATGTCCTAATCTCAGCGAATCTAAGTGTTCTAAGTAGCAAAACGGGAATAAATAATTGTACACCATAAAATATTCTTTGTATTATATCACCAGATTATTAAAACTTACAGATGTTCGCGTGTATGGAAGCGCCGTTGATAATCTATGCACTGTCAACCTCAGTGTAATTTAAACACGACTTATTGCATCCTAGGTAGGAAAGAGACTTGCATTAAAATTTCAAACTCGCACAGTTTCAAATCCATCCCCCACTCCCCCCTTAAACAATCTTACTCTTCCCAATTGGCTAACTGTTAAATCCCACTACTCCCTAATAGGTTCAACAGTCAAAATTTTAAATACTTTATTTCTATTGGCTCACTTACGTAATGCTATTAACGTATCGTACTAACAGAATCTCCTCGCGTCTTACTGGTCTTCTCTCTCACTATCACTGTCACTCTCTCACTCTCTCTATCCCTCTAAGCTGCTATACAAATCCGTTACAATCGTCAGTCCACCCAAAACTAAAGTTACTAATTTTAAACAAATCTATTCGGCCTATCAAATGTATAACTTTAACACCTCGTAAAACAAACTAACTATAACGGTTATAATACCAAAAATAAAAGTTTTTGGACGAAGCAAAGACGCTTCGCTTCCTTCAAGTGGTTCAACCTGAATATCGTTCTCAGTGAGATCTTGTGACGTCAACACAGTGTTAATGTTCTTGTGAGTGGGTACGAAGGACAAAATAAGACACATATGAATCGTTGCAGTATATCGGTTGCAGTACATGAAATACTGTGCTGCTCTTCGCTAAACTGTATGATACGAATTATGAACAAAAGACGGATGATATGCGAAAAACAGAAATAATTACCGAATAATAAATGACAGTCGGATGTTACTACAATAGTTTCAAACGCAGCAAAGTATCAAAACCGCAACGGAATAAAAAATAGACATATTTAAGAAAACGGCTAAATCTCAAAATAGGATGCAAGCACATGTTTTGTAGACAGTATCCGGACACCAGAATATGAAATTTAAGAAGTAACGGCGTCTCTGCAAGCCGCATTCACAATGACCGGCCACCTTTGTACTAGCAGCCGTATAAGGCTTTCATAACAGCCACACTGCTTTGATAATTGCCGAACACTGGTTTGATAGTAAATGGACACTGGTTTGAAAGTGGCCGGGCAATGCTTTGATAATATATTCGGACACTCTTGTGATAGTAGTCGAACACTGCTTTAATAGTAACCGGACACTGCTGTGACAGTAGCTGTGCACTGTTTGGTAACAGCCGGACACTGTTCTGATAATCACCGGACACTGCTTTGATAGACACCGGTCACTGCTTTGATAGTACCCGGCACTGCTATGATAGCCGTACACAATTTGGTAACAGCCGGACACTGCTTTGATAATCACCGGACACTGCTTTAATATACATCGGACACTGCTTTGATAGTACCCGGCACTGCAGTGATAGCAGCCTTACATTGTTTGGTAACAACAGGAAACTGCTTTGATAATCATCCGACACTCCTTTGAAAGCAGCCAGAAACTACTTCGGTAGTAGCCGGCCACTGCTCCTATAAGTGGACACTGCTTTGATAGCAGCCGGACCGCGCCTTGAAAGCAGCCGGACACTGCATTGATAATAACACGACACTATTTTGATAGCAGTCGGATAATGCCTTGAAACAGAAACTGCAAAACAAGGAAGGATACTGAAACAGAAACTGTAAAAAGTGAACAGTTCTCAAGGAACAGCAAAAGTTAACAGCACATATAATTTAAGCAGTGGCGGATTCTGAAACCACGGCCATATAATTACTAACACAGAGACTTTAGAAGGATGTGGGACTCAAACAGCACCCGGACGCTACTACACACATTCTTCAGCTCGGAAACGAAACCCAGTAGCACAGAACACCATGTACGAACAGGTGTAGGTGGAACTACTTGGTTCAGGAAGCTGATCTGTTGTAATTAATCTCTCAATATGTAAGTGAATAATGTCATTTTCTGACAATGTATTTGACATCAATATCGATCAAGGAAGAAATGTTACACTCAGATCCTTTACAAATGTCACTGCCTACCATTACCAGCTTCTCCAAATACAGCTGTCGCCTCGACCTCAGCTCTTTCTCATACAGCACGTCTTTCTTTAGCGCATTGTCAGACACATAGAACACGACAATCATAGAGGCATGAAAAGGCCTCATCAGCCATCCCAAAAATCTCTACAACGACCTTAAAGTGTCAAGCCCAGTTCCTCCAGATAAAAAAAAGTACTACGAGCAGCCGTGTATAATGACTGAGAAATACTGCGCTGTCTAAGGACGTAATAAACCAAGCTACTATCTTATTAGCTAAAAAAAAATCGTACAGATAATCCGAATATACTCTGCTGCAATTTAGCACAAAATATTTCATTAAGAACAGCCTGTTCAATATAAATGTGTGTGTTTAATTCTGCTGATTCACTACGAGCTGAAACAGAATATTTTATTCCTTTTAAATCATAAATTTCTGGAAAATGCGATTTATTACCATCCTATGCTACGTAACCGGCAATGAAGGGCTTTTAGCAGGACAGCGACAGTTCTTGTTCCTCCGTGACAACAGGATGTTTCTCCATCAGCTGAACGTCTGTCTGGTGCAGATGGAACTCGTGTAATTAAAAAAAAAAAGCGAATACAGTTTGTACCAAATTGATAGTGCCGAGTTACTTATTCCTTTTAAGTCCTCGGTACACCAATATGCCGGTTGGGACATTAATCAAGGAAGAAACAGGGAGAGAATAACGGAGAAACAGTAGCAAAGAGGAGTGGGAAGTGTGGAAGAAAAAAGAAGAAAGATCAGGGTAAGAGAAAGACAAGGGACAGGATAGTGAAACTTTGGATAGGAACAAGAAGAGTTCAGAATGAAACGGAAATGGATCGATAATAAAGGAAGAGATGAAGAGAACTGAAAAGACTGAGAAAAACAATACGATTAGAAGACGAGACAAAAAGTTATTGTTTATGTAATTTCCATTCAGAAGATTGTTACTCTACAAGGAATTATTTGTAACGATTTGTTGTTGAGGGGTACAAGAGCTTTACTTACTGTGAACTCAAAATGCATAGCTAACTTCAGGTTTACTTTCAATATTCTTCAGCCTCGCAAGGTGAACGGTTTTACACAGCGAAGCTGAACTTAGGAAACAGAAACACGGCCATTATCCAGGGATGCTGCGGTCGCCTGATAAAAGTACTGGCATAAATCAGAATGTATCAGAGAACTCTGGTTACCATCCCATTCAATTTATATCATCCATGGTTATTTCCAGGACAACCACCTCTGAATATTAAAAAAAAAAAAGTGTAATTTCCTGCTGCACATACAGACAATATGCAGCACGCACAGCTACTTGTGCGATGCTCTATGCAGACTCAAATTGATGATGTCTGGTACGAGAAAGGTGGTCGGTCGATGGGGAAAACAGCAGAGAATTTTTGAAAATACAAAAGTACCTACTACACCACACGGATGTAGTGCTACGAGATGCTTAAGAACTACCGGGCTTTAAGCAAGTTGATTTTCAGGATGTGAAGAAGTGATATAGACTAACGCGTCGTGTTCAGTGGTGGGCTTTGGCATTAGCGGGTTCTGCTACAGGGGAGTTAATTAATAAAACGGATCTTAGGGAAAAAGGTTTTGAGGAAAGAATGTGGTGAGAACCAGCTCAGGATCGTGCCTAATGGCGGGATTTGGCATTGACGGTGTTTGAACCTTCTGGTTCTGATATCAGTATTATTCAGTTAGACAGATGTTAGGGAAATATGTTGTGAGGACGGACGTTGGATGAAACTGGTTCAGGATCATGGGCAAAGGCGGGTTACTGCGTTCAACTTTCGCGTGGTCCTGCTAGGGTTACTGTTTCTTTACTTAGTGCAAAACAAACAATCAGGGCACCCTAAAGAGCTGCAAAAAACGTACTGCGGCCCCAGAGGTGATTACCCTTCCTAATGTTGCTGAGGTATTTTCAAGCCACGGCAGAAAAGGCCTTATTAATAATTCAATCCCTGAGCGATTATTTGATGTAAGAGGCAGTGTTATGGAATGGAGCTGCTGGGTCGATCGATACTAGTCGATTGTCTCGCGGTTCATAAATCACTTGCTCCCTCTCATCTGTCGCTGTTCTGGTGAATCAAGTAACCACCCAAACAACCAAATGCTTGTCACTGCTGGAATTTCAAGATGGCTTCCTGGTAAACACCGGGCAGTGGCTCGGGCTGGCGATGAAGAGACACAAGGGCATTGGTCAGATATGAAGTTCTCACTGCCGTGCCTGTAAAGATAACTGCCTTCTTGGACATGACCCCGTAAATGCACCCTGATGATGCATTCAGTAGGTTCTTCTGAAACGTCGGTACATATCTCCCAATAAAGTCATATACCACAAGACAGTAGTTTTCACGAAGTCGTTACATTATCTTGAAACTTGAATAATTTTCTGAACTACAGCTGTTCAAACATGAGGAAAACGCTCACATGATGGTCTTCTGGATTCGTACACCGTGTAGGATAAGCCTGTTCCGGCGTTTCGGAGGAACGTGATGCCTACATCTTCCGGATGGCTGAAATAGGCTAAGCCATACACAGCATAGCTTAACCAAGAAGACCAAAATCTGAGAAAAACCTGCCAACAAAACCTGAAAAACTACCATGGAACACAGCGTTTAAAGGAATAAAGTACGACTGTTTGGACTGAATGGTTTGGCTCAGGATAGGGAAGAGAGGCGATCTCTTGTGAACATGGCAATGGACCTTTACAAAGGTCCATTATCTTGTTTCCTGCTTTTGTCAGCAGAAAAATTTTACTCATTACCTATCAACTTCTCAAGAAGAGCTCTATCTGCTCGCGGATTTGAACTCTTGAGACACAAATTTGTTCTTAGGGTTGTTAATAAGTTACTCTGTTTAAAATTCACAAAACCTCTGCACCAGAGTGTAACTTGAGTCAGTTCAATCCAATTAATACACGCTCCTTCTCTCATATTTAGAGCTAATCAGCGAAATAAGTAAATAACACATTCCTGTTACAGATTTGTCTGAGGAACAATTTACAAATATAATAAAGCACCACTTTAAAACAACAATTCCTAGTGAATTGTATTTTAAATTGCCACTTAACAAATTTTATCAGAAACATTTAAAATACGAATAATAAAAATCACTAAGAAGTGAGTGTCGTTGGGTGAAGTTTAAATGAGAGGAAGTGAAGTGTCGACAAGTGTAGTGACGTGGACTGAAGTGTAGTTGGGGGAAAGTGTAGTGAAGCGGAGTGACGGTCTTAGTAACAGGGCGTCTTTTAGAAGATATACAGATCATATGAAGTTTGCTGCTTATATGGCTTTTTCGTTTATCACATTCTTTCATGATCTTTTGGTTCCATTTTTTTCATTGCATATATGGTTGTATGTTTTGCATTCTTTGTTTAATTGTGTAAATTATGTATTTTTATTGTTATGTTTATGTACGTGTATTCTTATTGTTATGTGTGCCCTGTTCTGTATATTATGTTTCATTGTGTTGTTCTATATATATTGTGTGTGTGTGTGCAAATGTGTACTGTACAACTGCCACCGGGTGTCAACCCAATTGCAGTTAACAAATCTATCGAAATATCAAAATACGAGTACCACTTTTGTCTAAATGAATTTAAATGCCAGTGAGGTATTTGTATCTTTACAACACACACATAACACTTACATCTTACGAGTATACGTAATATTATTAGACGTCCTTTCCCATTTAGGTCTCAGTAGTACAAATCACCTGCTGTACCCTTAAGAAACTCCTTAATTTTCCCACACGGCGTAAGAGTATTCATGTGTTCCATATTATTCTCTCAACAAATACCGACTGTTGTCCTACACAAACGTGACCGACTGTCACGCCGTGTTCTCTTGTGAGGAAAGACATGAATCGCTGCACATACGGCACATTTGTTTTACACCTTCACACTTATGGAAGCAGTTCTTTGTGAATTAGAGCGCATTCAACGATGAAAAGTTGGTCGGGCCATAAGCGGGATTCGAGTGCACACCACTGTGGAAAATTTTGTAGAAATCTGTCTCCAACAGAAATGAGTGTGAATATTAAGCCTTAAACCATTTACATTTTAGGAGTCCGTTTTTATTTTTGATCCAATAACAGTTAACTCCTTTGCTAGTACAAAGGGAGCATTACGACTTGCCTCTAAATGTTCTTGGCTGCATAAATTACAACACTTAACCACTTTAAGCCCTAGCGGTTGCTTTATGTAACACCAGGTTTCATATTAAAACATACTACATTATGCTCACAGAGCGAGTAGGCTTACGTGTTATAGTTTACGCATCGCAGAACAAACTGCGAATATTTTCCTACATAAAATTATTGTAACGAGATGGTGTGTGTTTACAGCGCGGTACGAGAAAATATAATGCAGACGAGTCTTAGTGTTTAAACTCGGTTTTTTCTTGTCCATTTCAAGCCACCAACGCTCCATACTCATCTATATGTACAGGCGGTTCTTGTCAGTAGGACAAAAAGAAATGCTCTTTCGTAAATCAGGGAGCACGCGATAGAAAAGTACTTTCACTTAGTCTTTAAAGGTTAAATGAGGTTTAAATGGGCACTGAAATTTTTAATCTCCATCACGGAAGATGTCGGTTAAATCTGCTATTTGGAGTACAAATGATGCTACGACTGAGTCAAATATTAATTTTGTGCTCCCCAGTCAATAGCACTGTGCTCTGATGGACTGTGACATCACGTGACCAGGCCTCAGCTACCCAAAAGACTTAGGCGAAAAGTTGGTACACACCTGACAAATCACCGATAAAAATGCTACATGCCATAAAGATATCTTGGCACTAGATGAAGGTGAGTGTTCAGGTTCACACTCTGGCCGTTTTGCCCTATGGTAAAGTGCCCCCGTTATTAATTGAACAATCACTGCTGGATCCGAACCACGATTCGTCAATTGTACAGCTCGTCGCCTAGTCGTTATACTAACTACGCTACCCGACTCGCTACCAGACTGCAACACTGTCATAAACAAGACGAAGACAAGAAATTTCACTGCTGTAAAAATTCGACTCTCGTACAACTTCTAGTTCGCCTGACATCTAAATTTAATTACTACCTACTATTAATATCTCAGAAACAATAAATTAGTACCCGAGATAAAGAACAAGTCTCACGTCCTAGGAGTTACATATGTATGAATATTTAAGAACACACAAAACAATAACTACGATTGTCAAGTGCGAAACAACATATGAACATGAGAACCACTGCAATTGCGTATGCAAAAAATGGCAATGTAGCGTTTAGAAAATATGTAATCCTCTGGCGTACTGAAGTCAGTCGTACAAATTTCCACTGTTTTGTAGCGTCATTGCACTGCACTGTCAACTGATAAGATTATATAGCATCGGCGTTCGTGGAATGATAACGACCGGACAGAAAAAAAGTAGTATTCGGAGAAAAACCTGTCCCGGTGCCACTTTCTTCATCACAAAACCCACAAAGACTGGCCTGGGACGGCAGCCGGGCCTCCATGATACGAGGCTGGCGACTATCCGTCCCAGCCATGGCACAGTCTGTTCCAGTTCTTGCTAGTGTGTAACCAGTTACGGAATAAATAATCCTAGAAATGAGGCTGCACGTAACTGAAGGCCGCTGCTCATGCCAGTTGCCTCGAGGAGATGCAGCAATACAAAGCCAACAGATGATGAACAAAAAGTGCTGCTAAGTTTAAGTTGGTGGCCTTGACTGCCTGACGACAAGTGAGGCCAGTGAAATATTCATAGCGGCATGTTAATAACGGAAGTTGCACGAGTTCATAAAAATTCCTATTGTCATATTTCTTAGTAATTCCAATTAGGGACAAGGACAGGTTCGTAATATATGCTACAAATTACAGCCAAAAACCTTTCGATAAACAAATATTATCACTGTGGTGCGTCTACCAACAACCAGGGGTATGTCAGTGACACACGGTCCCAGCCTAAAATGCAATCAATGGGGCATTTATTTCAAAAGGGGGAAAAAATGAAATTTTCTACGTGTTGTACAGAACTGATATTTGGCTTGGCAAACTCTTTAATGTTCAGTGTCAAAACCTAGCGCTCTGCTACCAGAAAGTTTGTAAATTGGAGATCATGGGTGCCCCCCCCCCCCCGCCTCCCGGCGCAATAGCCCCTAGTGGGCCAGGGCCTCCTCATTGCGGCCTCACCATCACACTCGACACACCACACTCGGTAGGACTTCTCTGAACCAGTTATCAGCGGGTCGCAGAGGCCTCTACGTGACAACACAACACTCACACGAGAGAGGCATACATGCCCGCGGTGGGATTCGAACCCACAATCCCAGCCGCAGACCTACGCCTTAGACTGCGCGGCCACCGGAATGGTCTCTTTGGTGCAACAGGCTGCAGGGAATGGGAGGTGGATGGCACTGGTTCAGGATCGTGTCCAGAGATTAGCTATAGTATTAACAGTGCTGAATCTTCAGAGTTCTGTTAACGAACAGACATTCAAAACCAGAAGATAAATAACCTCCGTTGACATTTTCTCTGCCAGTGTATGAGGATCGCACCTTTAGCAATTCTTATGCTTTGCCGTCGACTAACATCCAGTCTTTCACAGTCCCCAGGGGTACTATAATATTCATTGTTCAAGAAGCAAATCCGCTAGTCTCGCTGTTTAAACATTCCCAATAGTTTTCTGAAAGGTCTATTAAATGATAACAACAATCACGCTCTGATTTAAGGCAAAACGAGAGTGACGTCAGAAGAACACACGTCCCCGTGTCAGCTGACAAAACATTGCTTGTCACCAAAAGATGTCGCTTTTGTAGACTGTGCCACCAAGAAGAGTAAATGAAGGCAGATGTGGCGTACAGATATAAAACGCACCGGCGTCTTCACATTTATCAAAGTCTAGTAGTTCCCAGATAAAAAAGAAGGTAATATACATAAATACACACATTCGCACAAACACAGGGGAAGTATGTACGATTCTTTAATGGACAATTAATGTGACGTAATCACATAATGTATAAACATTCGAATATTTACGTATTAAATTAAAAATTGTCAACGCCTCGAATAACACCATTTATGAATGTTCTATTTTTATCTTGCCTGATGACCCCCGAATCAATTTAAGAAACTGTACTGATCATTACAGCTCAGTCTGTAAACATGGCATAATTTTAACGGTCTTTCAACACAGCGATCTTTTTATTTTAGAACTCATGAAAATGTAAATGATTACAGCTTTGTATCCAACATACCGTTCATCGTCGCTTATTCTGTTTCCTTGTGGCACTGCATATGGTGAATATTCATGCACTCTGAGATGTTATGACGTGTCGACTGGTAAGTAAATATTTACCAGCGTTTCGAAAGGACGTAGTGCCTTCATCCTTAAGGCCAAGTGGCTTGGACTGATTGATCTGATCTTCAGCAACGCCAGCTCTGATTTCCTCAAATGTCGCAATGCAAATGACGTCAGAGAAACAACATGAGAGGGCGGAAAGAGTAAATATGCTGACAGTATCCTCTCACCATAATGACAAGCAAACAGACTCAACAACTGGCGACGAAAATTTCATCACGAAGTAACAAAATATTCATAAAAATAGCTAAACTGGAGCGTTGACCGAGGCACTCAGACGCACGTAGTGTTTACAGCTATAGAGATACAAACAAAAAGTAGCGTCGAAATCCGAAGTCTCCCCCACTCCACTGTCAGGGAGCTGAAATCACCAGAGCAAGAAAGAAACCTAGTACGAATACCATGGACAGTACAGACAAAACTGAACTACTACAAAATGTATCGTATTATGGGATGTGATGCCCTAATAGAAAATTAAAGACGTGTCTAATAATCAGGATCAGCACTTTCAGCGAAAACAACGGTGCATTTATAATAGGCCTAGTCACAACGCACAACACAGAAGCCTTAACGTCCATATCGACCGCCAAAAAAACCTCGAATTTCGCACATCCGAATTGCCATAATCAGCTACGACGTAATTCAGCAGTCTAGTTGGTGGTTACCAGCGTTTCCAGCGAATATACTGCCTGCATTTCCAAGGTGTCTGTCACGCAGCACAGTCACATTCCAGTGCAACGTCTTACTGAAACACATAACACTTGATCGTTTTATGAAAATCAAACAAAAAGCACATTTCGTACACTGGTTATGTCCGAAGGATTTGAATAGTCTACTTTCCTTCTAAGTGAGACAAAACGGCTGAGTCAGTGGTTGCGGGCTTCGATTCCCAACACCAACTCACCGGGAACCACCTAGCAACATGTACAAACACAACGGAGATAATTACACACGTGAACATAACTACTAGCCTAAAAGCATTCATTTTATCTCATAGTTTACATCGTTTCAAATAACAAGCTTGCTCCCCTATAGGACAAGTGCCTGAAGGTGCTAGCAGCATATCCCACGTAAAACGGTAAGCAGCCACGAGACTACACCGAGCGACAACCTGTAAAAGTTCAGTTTCCAAGTACGTATAACGTTACAGGAGTATTATAATACACAACTTTTCACCCCTAAGGCACAGCGGTATGTGTAAGTATCACACACTTTAAGCTTCAGACGCTGTATTTTCCTCACTCAGTGTATCTGTGTGTTTCGTCCGAATCTCGCATTAAACAGCTATTTAAGTTTTCCAACAACGTCAAGTATATGTTCTTAAAATAATAGAAAAGTAGTGTCTTTACTTCGAGGTATGAACGTGGTTTCTTTAGATAACGATCTTACTTCGCAGGGTTCATACACATGAAGACCCATATGCTTTAAATATCAAAATAGCTACACATCTCGGCTGGGTGCATTGCTCAGTGTCTTCAACCCCCACCCCAGAAAACCAAAACGCCTCGATAAGGTTACTGGGATATGTAAAGTACATAAATTACTGTCTGTACATAATCTCTATCAAGCCGACCGACTTACTACAACTCACTAGTAACAA
>JGI20166J26741_10670004_pt1 | contig 15382 bp, 7 predicted proteins | sample TergutCu122P5_FD_26741 | JGI IMG/M metagenome (IMG submission 26741)
ACCTTACCCAAGCTCATTTCTAAACTCCAACCAGCTAAACAACCATTGCTCAGTTTGAGATTCTAACAACGAAACTTGATCGGTTACATTATTTCAACCTAGACTGAGTCCTTAGCAAGGGACTAACATTTCAAATTGAATCTCCATGACTTATGCTTTTATCATGGTTATACATATGCAGATATGCGTACTAAGTGATTTCATCACGTTAGGCAACAGAGAGCTACTATTTCGTTTGCACAACGCAGTAGATTTGCGAAGAGAACAACCAGTACGTTTCAGTACGTTTAGACCGGCAGGCGGCATTTAAATCCAGTACGGTGTGGTACGTTAGGGCCGGCAAAGGGTTAATTCCACCCCCCCTCCAAAACTCCGTGAGAAACATCTTACAGTCCAATAAATATTTTGCACAATCAGAAGAAGTTACATTTGAAATGCATGTATAAATGCATCTTAGTCTTCATGTGAAGCATCTGTTAATTACTGTTCAATTTTAACTAAGGGTGGAATGTCTTCGTGAATTTTGGTAAACCCATCAGTCCAACATTACATTTCATGAAACTCTATCAGGCAGGTCTTGAACTGTTACAAGTGGACCAATGGAGTGACAGGCACAGTGAAGCTGTTATGTATTATTTCTGCACTTTTTGCTGTAAATGCAGCATAAATTTACTCGGTCTACATCAGTGAAACTCTGAAGTCACACAGTAATGGTTCATTGCTACAGAACCTTCCAAGACAAAAGCATAAGGAAAATAACTATCCATCACAATGGGATGTCCCACTTAAAAATACTGACAAGACAGTTCTGTGTGGTAAATTGTAAAAACAGGGATATGAGACGGGGAAAGTTAAATATACCAATTATAGGCCTACTTATATTTTACGTGGATTTCTGAAAATATATGTGAAAGTTACAAAAAAGTAATGCTCTAATGGTATTTTTGTCAATGAGGAGTCTGGTTTCATAAAGGATTCATCCAACAATACTGATATAGTGGAACTCTTATGAAAGACACTGGGCTCTCACAAAGGTGATCATTCAGACAACCATCTTTCAGGTCATGGTACCATGTAATCTGGTAGATATGTATGGATGTTTCAGACTCCAAATTGTGCACCAGTCCCATTCACAAGGTTGGCACATATTTACCAAACTACAGGAGTCACATCACAGTGTTAAACATTACAGACACTCAAAAATAAGTGATGCATCCCAAATTTTCTGTAATCTCACTTAGGTTTCTGTGTTAATTACATCACATTAATGGGCAAACTAACTTATTATGAAATATATTTGAAAAGTTCTAAAGTTCAAGAATTCCTCAATCCTCTGTACTTGGTTTGATCCTTTTCTTGTACACTGATGACACACATTGCAGTACTAACTCATATCTACACCTGTACCATGTGTGAATGGTACTCGTACAGTACTTACTGAACCACACATTCTTGAATTATCAAACACTGCATTTTTAAACAAAGCTTCATAAAAAATATGCTTAATTAAAATGCTGATAAAATGAATTTCACACATCATGTAACTAATAAGATACCAGTTAACTAACACACATATACACTATACTGATCAACATGGGTAACAAATTTGTCATGCTAACAAATTAATTTTTAAAGTTTACGATACAAAATTTCTTAGAATATATTAAGACCATACACTGTCTTGGAAAGATCATGCTGAACAAATTACACACAAATTAAGTACAGCTTGTGACACAATGAGATCATTTAAGCCCTTTATATCACTGGAAACACTGAAGATGGTTTACACAGCCTATTTCCATTCTATTATGAACTATGGATTAATATTCTGGGGGAACTCTTCACATAGTGCAAAAATTTTTAAAATACCAACAAATATAATTTGAATTATTACAGGAGCAGAAGTAGAGACTCATGTGGAGATTTATTGAAGAATCTAAAAATTCTACTTCTCCAGTAGCAATATATACTATCACTTCTCTTATTTGTGGTTAACAACAAAACCAATTCCAATTAAATTCTGGTGTCTTTCACGTAAATACCACACAAAAATTAACCTTTCACCAGCTTTCATAAAATTTATCATTATATCAAAAAGGAGTCTGTTCAAGTGGCATAAAATCATTTAATAATCTCTTCCAAAGCATAAAAAATTTAAGTGATATCCCTAAACAATTTAAATCAGCCCTACAAAATTATACAAACATTCACTCTTTCTACTATGTAGAAGAACACTTTCATGTAAACAATGATACACTAAGCTTAATCCATTGTATTGTACCAGCTACTACTGTATGTATGTAATATTTCTCCTTACTTGCTCTACAGCCAAGGTATCACCTGTTTTGGATTCAAAGAATGTAAGTAAGTTCAATTCAATTCAACCATACACCATATGATAATTAGTTTGCAGAACCAACTTCATATGTACTAAATGTATTTTTCACATGTTGTCAATTCTCCAACATGTTTTTGCAAACCATATGTGCCATCCTCAGGGAGTCTTTGTAGTTGTCATCATAAGTTTATACTCAGCACACAGAACACATACATGAAAATATTTAAGGACTCACCCATAGTGGGCTTCAAGAATATTTCTGGATAATTACTGGCAACTAACCAAGATTACAAAGCCACCGTCCACAGTCAAAAAGTGTCTGATGGAATATCTTTTTCCTAGCGTTTTAAAAAAATGTTTTCAATATTTTATGTGTTTCAACTGGAATTTTAGAATAAGAGCAGGTGCATAACTGTGAATTAATTCACCTAGTGTACAACAGACCATTCGCAAGCATTATGATTAACAACTACAAAAACTCTCTGATGATGGCATGTGGTGAGCCAAAACATGTTGGAGAATTGACAATGTGTGAATAATACATTCAGTGCATATAAAGTTGGTTCTACCAACTAATGGGTAAAAAATGTACAAAAATCTGGTAGCTTGACAAGTAATTTGGTCACCAGAAAGGAGCACATTAGCATTTTCTGGCACACTTCTATTGGCTGTCGCTCACGATAAGCGTGCAAGATTCATTTCATCCTGTTGCTGTAATATTTGAACACCCATTAGCTACATACAACAGCACACCTCCCAACCCCTTCAACAGAAGGTACGGTTTATGTTCAACTTCCTAACTTCTGTGGATGCGGTATATCATTTCTTGCGCCACAGGTAACTTAGACGACTCAAAAGAGTCAAGGAGGAAATTCTCCCCAATCTAAAGTTTTCAGTTGCCACTAGGTATGTTTCGATCCCTTATTATCAACACAAGCTTGAACAAGTAAGCAATGCAGTTTACTGGTCTACAAATTGCTTACAACTTAAACCGAGAAAAGCAATTTTGTCACAACTAAGTGCAACATCCAAACAAGTCTCCGGGTTATGAGATGGTGTAGTCTGGCAAGTGGTTATTAACCTACCTGCCCCCATCTTTAGGGCAACCCTTCTAGAAAAACGAGACCCTCATTTCACGTATGAAATACAAACTTTACAATACGCCACTCTAAGTGCTAAAGACGTGTACTTTAAATGCATACCTTTTTAAACCCCTTATACACAGTTGCATAACTACCAGAACCTAACCTCTCGACAAGGGTATAGTCTTTAACTTGCGGTAATGACATGGGATTGAAATCTGACCAAAGTCTACTCAATTTTCATATTTTATTTTTGCCGTAATTCAACAAACTGTGGCTGTAATTTGCAATAATACAATTATTCTTCAATAGTACACCACTGTTATCGTTTCACTGCCATCTTTACTATAATCCGCTTTTTCGGTCTTCGTATTCAACTGTTTCAACAGTTGAAAGGAAGGGGGTTCTGAAAATACAAGAGAATGCCAAACAGTAAATGACTGCAACGTAAGGGAAAATAATTTAATGAATGGCATCTTATGAATGAATGTGTCATCCCCTTCCCGTACTCTGGGCACTTAACACCATTACATAAATCGTAAACATCCCAACCGTTTGAAACGAAAAATGTCACTGTCAATATTATACCCATAAGCCCTTGCTCCAGGAGCTGACGTCATGTGCTAAACATCGTCGGAGGCACAGGGGACAGGTGTACTCGTTATAATATTGCTGACCCTAAAGTCAGTGGCGTAAGATATTTGCTACGTGAATTTTAAGCGTTCTCCCGGGGTGCCGGAGGGAGATTTCGTACAGTTGTTTCCAAATAATGGATTCAGAAGAGGAGACACTGTACGACGATGTTGACTCTGGAAATGAATCAAGCGGGGATGATGTTGACTTTGCAATGGAAGTTGAAACCAATAACCCAAGAGAGCGACAAACTGAAGTAGACGAATATCCATTTGAAGTTTTATCAACAGAAGAAATTGTGCAGCACATGGTAGATTCCATTAAAGAAGTAAATACTGTTGTGGAGGTAAGATAAAATTCATTGTGTAATAAATCTGCGTGTAGTTCTTGCACAGCTTCAAGGGGTTAGACGATAAAATTTGTCAAGAATGACGTGAAGGTGTGAAATGATACAATGCTTTTCGTTGTGTTTGGATAGTAATTATTCCACAAATTTTACATACAGATTCCAGCAACCACAACCCGAATTTTATTGAACCATTTTAAGTGGGACAAAGAAAAGCTAATGGAAAGGTTTTATGATGGGGATCAGGATCAGCTGTTCTCTGAAGCTCGCGTTATAAATCCTTTCAGGAAGCCAGCCGTAATTAGTAGACTGAAGGTAAAGGTATGTACAGTTTTCTTATTTTACCAGGAACGTAAACTTCTTTGTAAATTCAGGCGGTGACACATTTCAAATGCTACATCAATAATTATAAAGTAACTTGTTTCATTGCAGCCACCAAGAAGAACGTCTGCTACCGACACCGAAGAATGTGAAATATGTTTCATGGTTCTCCCATCATCTGTGAGTGAAATTGTGTAATATGTAAAAATATGTGGTCTTTGTTATGCTTATAATGTAAAAAAAAATTGTTGTGCTCATAAGAGTGAAACAGTAACACAGGTTTGCATGCAGTGGATTATAGCAGGTGATTGCAACAACCTAGAGTGTGTTTGTTTTATCTAAATTTTTTGTCTCTTCTGTTCTCAAGATGATGACTGGGCTGGAGTGTGGGCATAGATTCTGCACGCAGTGTTGGGGTGAATATCTTACTACAAAGATTATGGAGGAGGGTGTAGGACAAACTATAGCTTGTGCTGCACATGGATGTGACATCTTGGTTGATGATGCAACAGTTATGCGTCTTGTCAGAGATTCCAAAGTAAAGCTCAAGTACCAGCATCTTATTACTAACAGCTTTGTTGAGGTGAGCTGAAACTTATTTGCATGTCATATAAGTCCTCTGTGTCTCCAGTCTGAAACACTATCAGTTCTCTGTGTTCTTTAGACTAAGAGTCTTTGAAGAGTTTTATACTGTGTGGAGGTCGATATCTAAACTGTGGACAGTGAATGTTATTTTTTTAATAAAGCTCTAAAAATCATTGATTTTCTGAAAGTAGAGTAAAAATTACTGTCATTGTCATTACTACTGTGACTGCTGTATGTGTGAAATATATCTGCAGTTGTTAAAAAATTTTAGGTTGCACTGGCAAGAGGCTGCTAATACTGGTGTGTAGTTCGCATTTTGAGAGAAAGTGTTGGACAGATAGCAGACATTGTATACTTTTAATAATACATAGAGCAGCATTTACTTTACCCATGACTTCTTAGTAAAATTAATTTTAACTTTAATTTGGACCTAAAACAAATCGCTATAGTTCTATCAAACACAACATTATTTTATTCAGGAATGACTACATGTATCAGTCTAAAAGGACCATCATCAGGCCACTATTACAAAAACTTTAAAGTAAGGTATAATACAGTGCAAATTATGCCCATTCTGTAGGATCACATATGACTCACAAAGGTTTTTACAGTATAAAATTTATGTAAAAGTACATAAAAAATCATTGGGTTGGTAATGTCCTGGCCAGTGATTGTATCTAAAAAATGTTAAATAAAAGTAGGAAATTATTAAAATTGTTGAAATAAGATTTATTTATGTGTGAAAAAAATTATCAAATCAAGTCACAAGTGTTGGACATGTGATATAAAACTCATTGAAAATCTTACAATGTAATACACTGAGTTTATAGGTAGGCAGAAAATATGTCAATACAAATGTATTTGGTATTTATTCATGTTATTTATGTTCAGAAAGCTGCCTTATCGGGGAATGTCATATTCTTTAATCAGATGTGTTCCAAGGTAGGAGATCTCATTCTGAAATTAAGGACATTTAAATTATGATATTTACTTTTGCTGTGTAAAATTAATGTACATTTCCAATCTGTATGAGCATGCAAGGTTACTTACATTTTATAAGACATATTGGAAGACCGGTGTAATTTAGATGTATGCGTAGTGCATGACAACTTGTGACTAAGCAGGGTTGTAGCAAGTATAAGGGGTTACAATTGGGAGTGTCCTCTTCTGATGTTATTTTGAATTATACCATCAAATATTGAATTGGGTTTTACTGTGCACTTATCATTGATTTGATTGTCTAACATTGTTTCATTGTAAATATAGAACCATTCAAAATGTGTTCATCATTCTGCCTTTTCTTGTTATCTGGAGGACTTCCATAAAATCCTCCATAGGACCAATGGAATGTTTGTTCTCTGATAAGTGTTGTGCAAATTTTGATTTTCCATTTTCGTATTTAAATTCATGAAAATGCTCCTTGAACCTTACATGGAAAGGTTGGTGAGTGTGTCTGATATATTTAATATTGCAATCTGGGCAGCTTAATTGGTAAATACCATATTTATATTGCAAATTTAATAAATGTGGCATAATTTCAGAATGAGGTATCCTACCTTGGAACGCATCTGACAATGGAATACATTATTCCTTGAAAAGGTAGCCTTCTGCATAAATAAGATCTGTGAATATATATAAAGACATTTGTATTCACATATTTACTGCGTATCTATAAACTCGGTGTATTACATTATAAGATTTTCAATGAGTTTTACATCACGTGTTTAACACTTGTGACTCATTAATTTTGTACACGTAAAAAAATCTTATTTAAATGATTTTAATAATTTTCTACTTATATTTGACGTTTTTGTACACAACTTGGACACAATCACTGGCCAGGATATTACCAACCCACTGATTTTTTAATATGGTTTTATATAAATTTTGTATTGTAAAAACCCATGTAAGTCATATGGGATTCCATGTAACTAGCATAATTTGCACTGTATTATACCTTCTTTTAAAGTTTTTGTAATGGTGGCCTGAAGATCGTAATTTTAGACTGAAACATGTAGTCATTCCTGAATAAAATAATTTGGTTGGTGTGATGGAACTATGATGATTTGTTTTAAATTAATAAACGCAGCGGAGTGTGCTCTGTAAAATTACTTTAATTTGGAGCTTATTTTTAGCCTCCTTACTTTTCTTATTGCAAGAAAGTAGGCTTGTGAGATGACTGTAGTGTCTGTATGTTTGTCATTTCAAATTGTGAACCATTTGACCCCCAGCCTCTTACTTTTTAACTTCCTACAATTGAAATAGTAACATGCACATTTTCTTTTGAAAGTCACGAGCTAATAAAGCTATGACTCTTACCGTAGGTGAAGTATTTCTTCATAGTGGAAATATTTCTGCACAGATCTTGCAGTTGCAGGTTCCAAGCCTCCACATTTGTTCTGTGCGACAGTACAGTCATCCAAAACAGGGAGCCTGCATTCTTGTAAAATTTTGACTGAAAGTTAAATAGAATACTGATCGTCTTTTTGTTTTGTATTGAGAGTACAAACTGTACCATTATTCATAATTTTTTTAATTTGTTTAGCTGGGGCAGGGAACAAACTGTGTCTTGGGAGGCTTATAACAGTTGTATATGTATACCATTTCTCATAAATATAATTAGAAAACTTAATACACCTCAACCATTTTCTTGATACTTAGTGACCAGTAGATGATTTAGAGTTAAATAAATTAATAAACAAGCAAACTATGAATATTTTCATTGTCTGGTTTTATTACTCTGTTTTGTAAATGTGGTTGGGATTTCTTTTTTATAGGGAAGTTTGTCATATTACTTAGTATGCATCTTGTGACTTGTATATATAAATTTGATTTTCACTTGCAGTGTAATCGGTTGTTGAGGTGGTGTCCTTCTCCAGACTGCAACAATGCAATTAAAGTGCAGTACGTAGAAGCACGACCTGTGACTTGCAAGTGTACGCACACATTCTGCTTTGCCTGTGGTGAGAATTGGCATGACCCTGTCAAATGTCATCTACTCAGGAAGTGGATAAAAAAATGTGATGATGACTCAGAGACTTCCAATTGGATAGCAGCTAATACAAAGGTCTGTAAATACAGGCATCACCTGTTACCAGTTACACAAGCCCCAAATTTGTAAACGAAATCTTACAAAAATTCTCCATAAACCATTTTTGTTTATTTTAACATTTGTACTGTGCATCTTTATTATTTGTATAATGAACCAACAAATGCACAATTGATCAACAATTTATTATACTGCTGTTTATTACACTGCCCCAACATGTTTCAACGCTATCATAAGTATTTGAATGCATTTTTAAAATGTATCACCAATACTGCATTCAGATACTTATGTAACTTAGCAGGTTCTGACTACGAGCTACCCAAAGATGACACGATAGTGTTGAAACATGTAGGGGCATTGTAATAAAGAGCAGTGTTATAAATTGTTGATCAGTTGTGCATTTGTTGGTTCATTATACAAACAAAACATTTTTGTTTAATTTCTGTGCTCAGATTAATTCCTTTCGTTTACTTTTTATTGTATCTTCCAATTTTTTTAAGGTTTTAATGCTTTTACACTTTGCACAGTATGTCACTGGACAGTTACGCAATTAACAGTACACACACACACACATATATGTATTGTATTAATAAATAAATTTATGTACATGTATGTGTATGGTCAGTACTGTGTCAGAATAATTTGACATATATAAAAGTTGGGTTATTTAAAGTTTTGCAGAACAAAACCTTTATTTAAGTCAGGGAGTATATGTATAGAAGTTGGCTTTTCATGGTAGAATTCCATTTCAAATGGCTTGTGACAGTTATTTTCTTAAAGCTGCAGGATTATGATATTTCCACAAATGGTATTGTGTGATTTGTATAGTGTGGTTGTTAACGTGATTGTCTTAAGGGCATAAATTTAATCTGGCATAAAGTGTGGGAATGGTGATGTCCCTGTGAACACATTTGGTATTGTAACGGATGGATGTTACTTTAATGAGCTAATGACATTTGTGCAGATTAATTTTTACATCCTGATATACATAATGCTAAGTCATCACTTCCAGAACAAATTTTGTTTATAACTGGAAGTGCTATTGAGAAATTTATGTGTTAGAAGTCACTGGGCACAAGATCAAGACTGGAAGGATGGTGGTCCATAACTTCCCAGCCCAAGTGTTGCAACCAGTCACAAGTCCATTTGGTACTACAGGGCCCGCTGAGTGCCATCTCTGTAGAATTCTTAGGAAGCACTTGGATTGCACATGGTTTGCAGCAGACACAGACATGAAGCAAGCTGTCACCTCCTGCCTACACTTTGATTTCTTGTATGCTGGGATGCAAGCCTTTGTGCCACAAAGAGACAAATGCTTAAATGTCAGTGGTGACTACATGGAGGTGTGATGTATACCATCTCCCATGCATGTGCCATGTATTCATTGAAGTCAGAATGAAGTTGACAGCAAGAGTTTCCACTACTGTATTCCATGAAAATTCCTTGTGGGGCTCTGATCCAGTATAATTTTACTCAATCCAGCCTCACCTTCTGGTACAACTACTTTGTTACGACTTATCTCATTAACAACAAATAATTTGTTCATGATTAGAATTTCTGTTAGTGTGAAATTACTGAATTTTCAGGAATGCCCAAAATGTAATGTGACCATTGAAAAAGATGGTGGCTGCAATCATATGGTATGCAAGAATCAGAATTGTAAGGCTGATTTTTGTTGGGTTTGTCTTGGTCCATGGGAACCACATGGCTCATCTTGGTGAGTAAACGGGTATTTATTATTCAAGTTATGTTTAGAATATAGTCACGTAATTTATTTACTCATACACATGAAAGGTAACAGCATAATGGCAGTACACTAACATGTTAAGAGTTCTATTATAACCATTACAGGTAGTGTTACATGTCTGTTCAGATGCCATTCCTATGAACAAAGTGCTTGTCATGTGTCCAGATATGGGACCGTCATGTGTGTGTGTGTGTGGCATATAAAGAACATAAAAATGTTCTTAGTCTTTACTGATGTGTTGAAAAATGTATTCCATACATTAACAGTTAAGGTGTTAAACAGTGGTACTTCTAAAAAAAATTATCTTGAGGAAGGAAAGGAGGACTATTGCAGAAAGTAAATGTTACTGCCATGCTGAAAGCCTTGTCTGGTTTCATAAGTCTTTGATCCATGTCATTAGGATGTGAAAAGACAGCTTGTGTTCAGGATTCCTCCTCTTTGCTACCATATGTATCTCTCAATCACACACACACACACACACACACACACACAAAGTATATACCTTTGCTTTAATTTTATTCACCATGTGAGAACAAAGGAAGTCATATTATATTTTGGTGATGTGATTTTTCTTTACAAATACTGTATTGATTCCTCTGCAAATATTTGATACAGGTATAACTGTAATCGATATGATGAAGAGGAAGCCAAGGCAGCCAGAGATGCACAAGAAAGATCACGGGCTGCACTTCAACGATATTTGTTCTACTGTAATCGGTATATGAATCACATGCAGTCCCTTAAATTTGAACATAAATTGTATGCATCTGTTAAGGAGAAGATGGAAGAAATGCAGCAACATAATATGTCTTGGATTGAGGTAATTACATATTTTACTATAACTGTTCATTTCATTCTTCTCCCACTTTCCAAATGGAACGAAAGACACCAAGATGAACATCTAAAAGAATACCATCACAGTATATACTGATTATTCTTTTAAGTGTCGATTGATAAGTACATGATGATACAATTGTTGTAAGATAACACCAAGCCACATTTCTGTATACTTGCATCTTCGAAATGCAATTGGTTTGTGAGTCATCACATCATCACATAGTCCTGCCATAAGTTCTTTTACAACTTTTGTGTTGTCCAAAGCTGGAGACATTGAGGTGGGAGGGTTGTAAGGATGGCTGTTTTTGGACTACTGTCTCTTAAAGGTACTTGTGCCAAGGCAGTTTGCTCTAGTCTGTCGCAGCATCAACATGGAGTAGGGTGTTGAGGAAAACCATGTGGCTGTGATTGCCCTTCACAATTGTGGAAAATCCTATTCTCAAATTTTCAGACTCTTAAAACCATTGAAAATTTTGCGATTGTTCATCTGTCGGGCAATTAAATGTTATGAGGAACTCTGGAGGGTTGAAGATAGGGCTCAGTCAGGACGCCTGAAAAGTTTAAGGGTTCAAGCCGCTATCAAAACTGTGCGGGAGCGGATTCGCCAAAATCTGCTCTGGAAACAGAAGATCATGTCCCGAGAGCTGAACATATCAACCCAATCAATGTCACGCCTCATCAGGGACGATCAACACATGAGAGTGCACTGCTGCTCAAAGGGACACATCCTTACTCATTCTTTGAAGATGATCTGATGGACAAGAGCATAGCATCTCCTCCAGTAGCATGCCAAGAAAGAACAGGCACAAAAACATCCTCTTCACGGATGAGATCTTCCATCGAGGAGCAGTACAACCACCAGAACAAGAAGATTTGTGATCAAACGTCCCGTGAGGTGAAGGAAAACATTCCGAGGGTGCAGAGAGGCCGTCACCCTTCCTACGTCATGGTTTGGTGGGAGGTGTCCGATCACAGGGTGACACATCTTCATTTTTGCAAGAAAGGGGTGAAACTGGTGTCCGAGTGTATCAAGAGGATGTGCTACAAGGAGTTGTGAAACATATTGACATGACCCCCTTCATTGGTCAGGAATGACTCTTCCAGCAGGACTCAGTACCTGCCCAAAAGGCCAAGACAACTCAGGAGTGGCTGTGGAGGAACCTTCTGGCCTTCATCACCACCAAAAATTGGCTTCTGGGGAGTGCAGACCTCAAATAAACTGTGGACTGTTTTAGAGGACATGGCGTGCCGAAAGCATCACAACAGCCTGGATGGCCTGAGGAGATCCCTTGTGAAGGCAGTGGCAGAGATCCCCCTGGAGATGGTGCATGCAGTGACAGCACAGTGGCTGGAGCATCTCAAGGCTTGCGTCGAGGCATAGGGCGGCCATTTTGAGTGACATTATTATAAATGAAAACTTAAAACTTTTACAAATAAATTATTTAGCTCAAAAAGTGGATATTTGTTTAATTTTCTTTCTAGGTCACATTGTACTTGTAACAGAACTTAAGGCAAGACTATGTATTATTATTTTAAATTTATTCTCACCTATTAGTTATTAGGTGGTGGTCTTCTGGTAAGTACAGATCTGAACAAGAGATCAAAGCGATTTACCCCAGCACTTTACAAATGATGTGTGCAGTGCTTATTTTTGTGATTTGTAGCTTCTATGGCCAATGGGTGACCGGGCAGCAACTGAAGTTTCTGATCTAATCCCTCCCAAATTGTTCCTAATGCTCCAGTTATAACTGGCATAGATTTTGTCCTCACTTTCCACATTCTGCTCACCTTGATCTCCAGGTCTTTGTACTTGCTTAGTTTTTCAGTTTCTTTTGTGTTAATGTTTGAATTGTCAGGTATGGCTATATCGATCAGTAGGCAAGTCTTCTCTTTCTTATCAAGCAGTACTGTGTCATGTTAGTTTGCTCGTATTGTTTGATCTGTGATAACCACTATGTCTCACATAATAGTGGTACTGTTGACATTTATGACCTTTTCAGGCATATGTTCATAGTCCTAGTCAGTAACCTGAAACCCCATATGTAAACGTATTGTCCAGTGGATGTAACCAGCCACCTTATTGTGTCTGTTAGTGTATTCAGATGGTACCAGTGTTGTGCATCCCGCAACAATGTGTTCTATGTGTTCTGCCTTATAGCACATTATGCATTTATCAGTTGGTTGCTTCATGATATCCTCTGACAGTAACACGTGTCGATTGCTTGGTCATGGGCTGCTATTATGAAACTGTCCATTTCACCCTTTAGGACTGAGTTGTAACCATGCCAGGGACTTTTCTTTATCTACTGATGGTTTTGCAAGGTCCTGGGATAATTTTCCATGTATTGGTTTACTCTCGAGTTCTTCTATCTTCAGGTTCTCAGTGTTGATTCTTGATATTTTGGGTGGCAGTTTGTGTCATATAGTTTGGCTTTATTAGATTAGCTTCATCATCATGGTGGGTTTCATTGGCTGTTCTAGAACTTATTATGCAGCTGGTGTAGGGTATGTCTATCAGATTTTGAATGTGTAAAAATTTGAAATCTTGCACCAACTTTGGTTCACACAGTGCATGAATACCATCATTTCATTACAGTTCATTCACTTTAATGTAATGTTAGTCTCAGAAGCCATACAATTCTTGCATAAAATTTGCCCAAAAATGTTATGATTTGGTGAAATGTTCTTTCTGGACTGTATAATATAAACCAATAAAATGCACCTTTGTTAAACTAATATTTTAATTTTTACGATGTCTTCTACGTGTTCTGAACCCAAGGGTTCATCTTCAGGAAGACAGCTGTACGTACAGGTGTGGTATAATTTGTTTACATGCCAACGGTATAAGCAGTCTTTTATGTGGAAGAGTGTGTGCAGTATGTGTGCCACACACACTCTTCCACCTACAAGACTGCTTATACCGTTGGCATGTAAACAAATTATACCATACCTGTATGTACAACCATAACCTGAAGATGGACCCTTGGGTTCAGAACACGTAGAAGACATCGTAAAAATTAAAATATTAGTTTAATAAAGGTGCATTTTGTTGATTTATATTAGAATATTACAATGCATGGCGCAAAAAACGTAAAATTCTTTCTGGACTTAAAAATTTCAAACATACATAGAAAGGTTGTGAGCTAGGATAGCGTAGTCAGTATAGTGATTTGCTGTGGTCTAGATGGTCCGGGGATTGAATCTCAGTGGGAGGGGAGATTTTGTGCCCGGCCAGGCCGGCCCTTGGACCCACCCAGTCTCTTGTACAGTGGGTACTGGGGCGTGGTGTGGACCACCCACCCCCATCTAGTGCCAAGGTTAAAGAAAGAGTTGAGCTATACCTCTCTTCCACCTCTGAGCCTTCATGGCCTGTTCTAGGATTAACTTTACCTTTACAAATAAAGGTTGACTGAACTAGATTTTTAGGATATTATGATCTGCTGGACCATAATTCACATTGTTCTAAAACTACATGATAGCTGTGTATTATTGCTATATCCAATCTGGCTCAGAATATAAAAATTTAGAAAACTGTTACATTATGTCTTGTGTTTTGAGACCTGCTACCTGGAGTTCCACACAAAACCCTTCGAAACTGATGTGATATGATGAAATGGTTCAGGCAAACTGGAAATTATATTCTCATTCATTTTTCCTTAGACTTTCCTACAGTTTTGTTTGTTTAAACAATACACATCATCAACAGCATTTGAAATTGATGCTACATGGCAATGTAAATACTATTTCTGTCACTGCAGTGATGATGTAAATACCAGCTTGACAGGTTAAACTAAACGTTTTGCTCGTATAACCAGGTACTGGTACCATTATTATGAACAGTTCTCTGTTCATGCGTAGCATGTCAAGCATAAAGTGGCCATTTTGATTTTTCAGTTGCTTGCATGAGATGGAACAAGGATTTTAAATCTGTTTATGTCTGTTACAGGTGCAGTTCCTTAAGAAAGCTGTCGATATTCTGTGTCAGTGTCGGCAGACATTAATGTACACATATGTCTTTGCATACTATTTACGAAAAAACAACCAGTCTGTAATATTTGAAGTAAGTTTCCTTTGTTCTGTATTTTTGTACATTGTATATGTTGCATAACATAAGAGGGCTGACAATATTCAAAGTTAAATTTCATTATCTACAAAGGAACCCAGTACAGCAAGTAAACTTGATACTTGCAGTAGGCACAATATCTATGATATGAAGGTTCTGTGGGTTCACTCAAATCTGGGAAACTTTCTCAGGAAAGAGTGTGATGTTGAGTGATGGAAGATGGGAGAGTAAAATAAAAATTAACACTTGGATTGGTCATGGGTTTCAAAAATGAAGTTCAGATGAGAGGGAGGAAAATGTAGTCAAACAACACAACTAATTAGAAAGATGTTATATTCTAATAATGAAACTACATGTTTCGGCCTATAATGGCCATCGTCA
>JGI20166J26741_10671115_pt1 | contig 15368 bp, 9 predicted proteins | sample TergutCu122P5_FD_26741 | JGI IMG/M metagenome (IMG submission 26741)
ATGCCAGTTTTTCCCTTATGGGAATAAACATGCAGTGAGGCAGAGGTGGTTAAGCAACACGTGATTTACATAAACTTGCTCTTATGTATACTGTCCCATAATTTTGTTTACATTATTCCCACTCACATATTTATTGTACCCACAACAAATTTTTAAGCTTTTAAGACAATTTGCATTCGTTTAGTATGTCAGTTGACATTTATGGGATTAACTATACATATACGTATACCGTGTGAATAAACAAATTTATATACAGGTATCCCCTGCTGCAGTGCAGTTCACACAGCACTGTTCCATTATAATGCTCTTAACAACTGCTTTTGTTTTGCTCTGAACAGAAATGTTACATGGTTGAACTAGTTTATGAGTACTGTCACGTGTGTTTACTGTGACTGCTGTGTGTTAAGTGACAGCTGACAACAGCTGTTCACCATTAACAGCTTCGTGAATTTAGTGCTGGGATTATCATACTGCCCAAGGAGGAATGTGAGAAACCACAGACACACACAACCATTGCTGAGTTCTATGTTGTTATTTGTGTTGCAAGATGTGCCTCTTTTCATGCATCTAGTGTGTCATGGTCATTTTCCACATTTTCTTGGTCATAATTATGTATGAGTGATTAATGCAAAAACACAAGCGTGAAAAAAGGCTTCTGTACAGATGCATGGGAAAAGCCTGCCATTAGCAGTAAAGATGAAAGTCACTAGACATACTAAAGCAGAAAACCAGTTCAATGTTTGCAAAGCAGTAGAAAAGCAGGATCAACAGTACAATCTATTTTGAAAAATGATAAAAAAATCAAGGAATGTTCACAAAAAGCAAATCCTTTATGCTCTTCACAATTAAACAGTATGCTTTGTACTTCTAATCATAAACCTGATTTCAGTATTAAACATACCCAACATCTGGAATTAATTACCACTGAAGTGTATGCCGAGAGTACCAATTATGATCTACAAATGTTAATTCTCATGAGTAAAGTTCCCTCCTCCTTGTGTACTGCTTCAATGACACCAATTAACAGCACTACATTAGGGATGCCTAAATATGTACTGACAAATGCAAAAATCATGTTACGAAATGTGTGTCAAGTTGAACCCTTGTGCAAGTACAAGAGTGCTTGTAACATAACACAAACGGAAGAAATTACTACTGCAAACAAATGTTTTTTTCAGCAACTGAATAATTGGTGTTGAACATTTGCATTTCTTTTCATGCCATTCTTGATGTAACTGGCCAATGCTGAGGAAGAAAGCACTAAGTTTGGCATCAGCAACTGCAACCTTCAAAAAACTAAAGGCCCAGGGCTATGTTACAAAACCAAAACCCTCACATCATTTCTTATACTTTACTGAATTGCTTTTAATTGCAAAAATTCAGTGGCTGATGAAGCTGTCTCACATAAGATGCTAATTACATTGTGAACAAGCATTTTCTGACATTACAGTGCTTATTATACATACATATATATATATTTCCCCCCCCCTTGTGGCACTGTGGCCCAGCGCAGGCCACGGCCTCCTCATTCTTGGGGTTTCTAGATCACAAACAATGACACACCACAGGCGGTAAGACTCCTCTGGATGAGTGATCAGCTCATCACAGAGACCTCTACCTGACAACACACAACAATGACGACAACAACAAACATCCAGGCCCACGATGGGATATGAACCCACAATCTCGGCAGATGAGCCGCCGCAGACCTACACCTTACTCCGTGCAGCCACTGGGACTGGTATAATAACTATCTATACAGTCTATTATGAGAATTTTGAATGTACTACATGGAACACACATGACAGGCCACTCAGAAAACCTACTGCTGTTTTACCAATCCAGGAATCTGAAAAGCCTGAAGACCACAAATGTTCAGCACCTCACAATAAAGTTCCAGTGTACACAGCTTTAAGCAATACCAGTATAGGCAGTGGAACACATCGGCTATGTTTTCTACTGTTCTGGTGAAAAGTTGGAGGTCCTCTACGTATTGAACACATGCGATTACTTGTGTTAGTGACTGACATAAATTAAATGACTGTGATGGAATAACTGTTATCACTTTTCAGACACAGACCTATCCTATGGAAATCTGCATCACAACAAAATTACTTAAATGATAACAGTTTACCAAAAATGTAACCTGGAAAGGTCTTCTTACTGGTATCTGGTAACCATGGGCTTCTCTTCAATTGTAGTTATAGAAGAACGCTCCATATAAATTCCTTACCACACAGCAATACCCACTTATCATGTCATTTGTGTGTGTGTGTGTGTGTGTGTAAGTGTATGTTTATATATATATATATATATATATATATATATATTATGGTTCACAATCAAAATAGTTTACAAGCTGTCACTAGCACGCAGATAAGTATCAAGCTATGGTTACCTTATTACAATGCAGGTTAGAGGGTGGCAGTCTGGCATACCTCTGCACCCCATCACTTGGATCTACATCGTAAGGATGATTTAGTGAAGACGCATGCGAGGAAGTCCGTGACCTTGTGCTACCCTACAGTGTTAGTAACAATTCCCTCTATTAGACAACTACAAACTACCGAAAATGCAGAAAATCAGATGGGTAATTTCTTACAGAATGGCATTAGGCTTCGGTTCCATTAATATGAAAGACAAGGTTTTCGGTGTGCCTTTGGTGGGCATAGTGTTTCCCACTGCTCAGTAGTGTTGTTCTGTTACAAGTGTTTGCTTACAACCAAGCAAATTTAGAACCATTAGAGTGGTTAATGCAGAGCTCTGTATGATAAACTCAGAACATACACAAAATACAGGACAGTAAATATTAGGTATTTAATGCAAAGCAGAACCCGCTCATCCTACATTAACAGGCTGTATTACATAACATACATAAATGTATGGCAAAATACATGTTTGGCATTACATCCTTTGGCTCTCAGATATGCATGACACCTTGCAAACATTATTTAAAATCTGTGTGATGTTCTATACCAGAAATTGCCCATACTGCTAACCTGATGATTGTTCAAAGATTGTCCTGTTTGCAGGGACTGTTTATATATGCACTGTTTGTCAAACTTCCACACAAATAATTATCACATGGCATCTGATAAGATGAATGAGAAAACCAAAAGGACAAATAACTGAAGTCCCAAAAATGTTATGCAAGACATCCATTGAATTACTGGCTGCACAGGCAGTTACACTGAGTTCCTGAAAAGAACCTCTATTCTTTCTTCTCATCACTTACATTTTCAAAAAATGGTACACAACTTTATTCATTGTAGTTTTCTGAATTTACTGCCCTTGAAAAGAAGCTGGGTTCAATTATTCTTGTTGCACTGACAGCACACCACACTCCAAATTAACACATTAAAGCACTGTGGTTAGTATTTTTACCACCAGGATTAAGATTAAAAAATTATGCAATCTGTCCACACAGTGTACTAATGCATTCCATACAATACAATAAACAGCCATTATTGCCCTATGTGGCACTAGCTGGTTTGTCTTTCTAATAGCAATATGTAATGTTCTCTGTGTGCTACAGGTTGAATATTTATATACACTTCAGACAGATCAGTCAGTCATCAGCCTCTCGCAGCAGAGACTCAGGTTCAATCCCGGGTCAATCCATGTGGAATTTGTGGTGGGCAAATAGATATTGGGACAAGTCTTTCTCTAAGCAGTTCAGTTTTTTCTGTCGGTATTGGCCATTATTTGTGATGGACTCATATTTACACTGCATGGTAACAACACTGTGTACCCAGAACTGAACCTGCTTTATCACGAAAAGCGTTTTATTAAGCAAAGATCAATACAGAACTGCAGCCAATATGTGAACGGAATACTTCATTTCTGTGCATCAGTCACCAATTACCACTCGTGTGTCCCCACTATTACCTGCCACTATTTCATCAGACATAAACTGAGTGAGACCTTGACCTTATGCATAACATCACTTCTCTTGATAACGCTTATTGTGTTTATTTATACCATGTAATATAATATTTTAAAAATTCCATTTGTGAAAATAAATGTTGTTTATAATACACAACAGGCTGGCAGAGTATTTAAAGTATACCACAAAATGAGGTAATGATTATAGGACAGCCACATATCAGTAAGGCACATCTGCACATACAAGGAACTGTGCAAGGCTGAGGTGCTAGGGGAGACTGGAGCAACACCAGAGGTTGCAAAAACAAAATGTCTTAATTTTCATAAATGTCAACTAGAAATTTTAACCAAATGTGAATAAACTCATGATGTTAACACCAGATATTAAGCATTCATATGGGCGACAAGTTTCCTACTTCATAATGTCTAAAGTTTCAGCTCCATAATCATTACATTTCTGCCACAAGACGTACCCTAAGCCAGCCACTTAAGTCCAGCTCCTTTCCACAAAATTTATTTTGACAAGATGTGCATTAATACTGTCCTCCCATCTACATTTGATATCCTCTATGACATATTTCCAACTAAATTATAGTACACATTTCTTGTTTTGCAAGTGTGTACTCCCTCTCATGCCTTCTCTAACCTTCCTGGCTAAAGAGTATTAATTATGAAGTTCACTGTAATATGACACTCTCCGCTTTCTTCAGCTCTTCATTTTCAAACAGTCAATCTTTGTTGTTTTCTAATAAAGACAGCTCAACTTTTGTATCTATCCAAAACAAGATGAATCAAATTTTATGAATTTTAATATTAAGTTTTCCAGACAGTGGACAAGATATATTCTACACACCAGGATGCATTTCCAAGTCTTCTCTGCTGCTCACATCATAATTAAAATCATTCTGATGCATTCAAAATGATTTTCATTTCATAAAATCTAATAATGAGGACTTTCACAGAAATGTGTCAACGCATTCCACTTTTCATTACATCACACAAAAATAAGGAATATTAAGACCTAGATGTGTGTCTGGGCACAACTCTTGAAAGTAATTAGCTACACAGTTATTCAAACACAAAATATTTAAAAATGCTGCAAACAAAAATCAAATGCAATTTGCGTCCAAAATAATTTTTCTTATGTCTCCCAGTTTTAACAATAATTAAGCAAAAGTATTTCTGTGCTGCAACACATCACACCTTAAGAACATGGACTAATTCTGACCACATTTCATACTGTAGGGCAGTGCACAAATCTGCCAGACACTCTCAAATTTCATAGAGACTAGCAAAAGAAGAGGCGTGTTTTACGTAACAGCTTAAATACTACAAACAATATCGGAAGCCTCTGTGGTGGCCCATCCTTTTGCCTGTAAGCATTAAAGTCAGTATTCACAAACTGAAAACGCAGGAGTATTAACATAGTGAATACGCCATAACTGTTACGATGTGTATGTTTCCTAACCTGTTACTTATAACTGTAATTTCACTGTACTACAGCTTCAAAGGATTTCTTTACCAATTTTCTACCAACCGAAGCCTACGAGAATATGAAATTATGGGTCCAGTAGTAATGATGAGAGCTAAGGTGGAAAACAGATGCTAGTTCAGAGATAGCCATTTCAAATAGGCCTACAGCAGAAGATACAGGCAATAAGAGATAAGAGAACTTCAACCATTAATTACAAGCAAAAATATCGCAATGGTTAACAAACAACAGGTTTTCTTCTTACCTTAAGTGAAGGTGGTCCACTAGAATGAGCGTCAGGATCTGCTAGAATAGACGAGTTGTTCTCATCTACAACAATCACCTCATATTCTCCATCCTCCTGAGACAGTTGCTGACATGGGCCTCTTGCTTGGGCTGCAAACACACATTGACATTTATGAACATTTCTATGTAAATTTTTTCCTGAAATCTACTATTTCAAATTAATCTTACAACATTTCAGGTCTGAAGTTCCATCACCATACTTGCTTCCTACATTGTAGGCCTACACTTTCTCTGCATAAAGTATTCAAAAAATACTGCCTTATATTCCCATACGTTTCAGTCTATGCTACATTCTGCTACAAGCTAGCACCAAAAATGTCACTACTTGTTGAAACAAGAATATTCTTTTCCTTTTGTGTGTATCACACTGATTAGGAATTTTGAATGAAATGCGTCCTTTAAGTAAACAGCACGTTCTCAACAATCAATCAGTTTCTCTCTGTAAGCAGCATTTATTACTGCAATGAACAATAATAAAGCATGAATATACTTAATACCAATAATGTTTAATGTACTGATAGCTATTTAATGAATTCAGAAACTATTTATATTTATGATAGACAAATTTCAATTCAACCTTTAAAAATGTCAGACACATATATGAAGGCACATTAATTTCATTCAAGTATGGTGCATTGTTTACAACTACAGTATACTGTTTAAAAATAGGATACAATGTTTAAAAACTTTTCAATAAATTCCACATAAAACTATTACAAAAGACAAAATGTATAATATTTCAAAGTAAAGGTGTAACCTCAGCGTCATTCAGATTGATCAGCCAGGATAATACAATATACAAATAATACAGTACAACAGTTCAAATATGATACTATAAGGTGTCTGCATAAATAAATGGAAGTCTGCCAAACACAGAACACTACAAGCAAATGCTAATGGTTACGGAGGTATGTTCAATCTCATGCCAGGCAAACACTGGGTTTCAGGTTCAATTCCTGCCCACAGAAAGTTACTTTTTTAATCATTTATTTTATTTATTTATTTATCCCCCCCCAATCAATTTACACCCTACATATCACAGCAGCGTCAGCAAGTTTGAAGTTCCATCATGAACTGGCTGACCCTGCAGCAGAAAAACCTTAGGATTCCCAACTGAGGACAGTATTGGAAAACTCCTCGTAAGGAGAATGGCATCTGACCATTGATGGGTTAGTTCACTATTCTGCCAACCTTACGGTACATTAGATTACAAGCAGACAGGCAATGTACGTATAAACACTGAGGCATGTCCATGTACTAGTTTGCCATGAAAAGGCAATAAGTGTTACATAATCTCAGTGTGTGTCTGCACTCTGGCATTAGTTATCTGGCATGCAAGGTGAACAGGCGATATTGTCATCTGTGCCCTGTCCAGCTCTACAACATTTTTCCACATTCTCTCATTAACAGCACGATTTTCAGAAAAGTTTACTGAACATAAAATGTGTGTTTTATTTTCTCTACAACTTTTGTCTGCAACATTTCCCATTCTAAGAGAATTTAGCTATATATTATTATACATGTACATAAGTCTTTAATATTCTTGTCAGATATTAATGAAACTTGAATTTTCTTGAGAGATTTTTAAAAAATACTCAAATACCAAATTTCACAAAATTCCGTCCAGTGAGAGTCGAGCTGTTCCATGCAGTGGACAGTAAGACGCACTACAGCTAATAGTCACTTTTTGCAATTTTGCAAACACACCTAAAAATGCATCACGTTCTTGTGTCATGTTTGGTATAGGGACATGAATGTTCAAGAGCTGGTGACAGGATATAAATGGGTTATTACAGGAAAATCTTCAGTCAGGATTTGTCTGGGAATGGACTACAACAATGAGACAGGAAATTTAACACTCTGGTTACTGAACTTCACATGGGAAAGTTTTCAAGTGCCTGCAGCAACTGCCTTTATCCTCTTTCCTAGCATCTGCCTACATCAACAATGATGAAAAAATAATTTCTGAGATGGAAAACAACCACAAGAAGAGCTTAACACACCCACCAACCAAATGACAGAAAGATGGCTGGCAGATAGCATTCACAGGCTGATGTGAGATTTGAATCATGATATAGGTAGGGTTCATATACCCCACATTAAAGTGCTAGAGGAGAAGAAGTGAATGTTCACATGGGGTCTGCACAGGTCTGCATCTTGCAGACTAATAGATGTAAAGGGGGGAAAAAAGACACTTCTTTTTGGTTTCAGGGTGAATTCTACATCTTTCTTAATAAAGCTCTCAACATAACTTGTTTTTATTTTTAAAACTCAGATGCATGCTTTACCTCCATTCCCTCCTGTAGTCTACTCTTTGCACACTATGCTTAACACAGGAACATACCTTTGCCACACCAAGCCTTTCCAACAGCCTGACATACTACAGTAAAAATTACCAGCATATGGCAGTGTTTCCCAAACTTTTTTGCTTGCGGACCCCTTTTGGCTTCAAAAAATAACCAAACATCCTCATACGCTTGCTCACATAAATATAGTGTGTCCAGACAACAGGTATCCAAAATTAAACATTTATATCTCAGACCTGATTTTAGATAGCTACAAATACATATCAGTAGCATCCATAACAAAGCATTGCATGATTTTAGCTTACTTAAAATGGGTACAGGGGGGTTTCTTAATTAGATATTCTAACAGCCATACAAAATAAGCATATTGCCAATGAAATAAGTTCAGTCATTATTTATAACAAAACATCAAATTCAAAGCGGCCATTATAGAAATGCATCCAGAAAGCCCCTGGGAACTGGTCGCGGACCCCTTGGGATCCACGGAGCATACTTTGGGAACCACTGGCTAATGGTATTCATAAACTTTAACACCATATATCATATATGCCATGCTCTGAAAAACTGTGCTAAATGCTATGGAGGAAAAAAGTCTACTGGAAATATACACTGAATAAAAATTAGGTACAAATATAAATAAAACCAAATCATATGCACAGATAGGTCTACATGAACACATACGCATTAACTTTTCTATGCAATTTTCTGTTGAATGAACCAACCACAACTGCACTCTGGAATGGCAAAATACGCATAAAAGGAAAAAAATTAGTACTGAAATCCATCAGCTGGAAGCTGATCATAGTATATGATAAGAGTAAAAGCTTGTTATATGGGGTTACAGTCAATATTTTGCAAAAAACACAGCTGGCAATAAAAGATAATAGGTCTTCAGTCAAAACACAACTGAACAGCAAATGACATAACCTATTTGCTGCAACACTTTTCACAGTATAGTCATAACTTCACTAATGTTAACAAAGGATTATACTTTGATTTTCTTCAAGGTAACAAACAAATAAGTACATGAAAGGTGAAAAAAAAATTCAAAGTAACACTGCAATCTATATAAAGTTATATATGCTGCATCACAGTGTTGCAGACTACGATGATGTCAATGGAAAATAATAAAACTTCACACACAATGTAATAAAAATGGCAGAAGATCATGGTGTGTTGCAATTTGCTCAAGGTTCCATGGGATGACAGAGGGAATAATTTTAACCTTGACAGCAAGATTTGTACTGGGGTCTGCAAGCATTCACAAAGCTGGAGGAATTCACATCCTTGGAAAGTTTAAAATCAGTAACATATCCTGCACAGCTATTTTTCACAACACAAAAACTGCAACAAAGTGGACTGATACTCTGTTAATTATATAACAGTGTTTTAATTACAGTTAAAATAAAAAAATGTGTCCAGAATATTAATTATGTACTACATTATACAAACAGCAACTTGTACTGGTAACCTGAAGCATTACTTCACATAAATGTAAAGTAACATTCAACATACATGACATCATAAATACATACTTCATAAATAACCAGGAAACATCAAACATCATATGCATGTTAAGATTAATTTTCAGAGGCAAAAAGATATTCTTATCTGGAACTCACATATATGCCCCTGTAACAGACATATGTATGTTACAGGTGACGCAAAACTTATAATAAAAAAAATTAAATATTCACTGACAAATATGCATTCCATAAGACAAAATAATTCTCAATTTTATTGATTTTATTAATAATTTTATGTTCCTAACTTATGCAATATAAACACTTAAAATAGTGATAGAATATTCGATACATAATACCGATTTTTTGGCAGGGCCATGATGTTGTTCCCTACACAAACTATTTTGTTTGCTACCATGTTTAAGTTTGCCATCAATCAGTGTCTGTGTCTCTCAGAGAAACTAACTGCAGTTACATTAGGTCTCAACTCACCATATCTAAATAAGGCACTGAAAACTTTCAGTTCAATGCATTGCACTACATGTTACATTTGTAATCACTGTACATATATGAGGCACTGGAAATGGTTTCCTCCAGCCCACAAACAAATGTACATGTACAGAAATAAGATGTTTAATTAAACAGTATGTTGAGCTATGAAGGTATGATCTTCAATTACATAAAAATTTAGCAAGTGGTAAAGAAAAGACACGTTCAAAAATGCTGACAGCTAAAAATAGGCACAGGTTCTCTTGCAATCAGACTGGTGCTTACAGCGTCAGAAAGTGCATAACATATTTGTGTGAATTTATGGTCTCAGGAAAAAAAAAAAAACAAGATGAATCCTTAAAACACTGACAGCATACTACACACAAACAATAATATAATATAATGGCACCATATTGATTAACACGGGAACACCATCACTGCATGCCATGAATTCACATGTCCACTGCAATACATCATCACTTCATCACTAAACAGTTTTTAGTGCGGGGTCTACTTCTCCATCATGCACCACATGAAGGTACCAATTCACAAAAGTCGATCTTCCCTCAAAACATGTTTCACATACTTCATGAATCACAGCTGTCTCGCATGATACAAAGCAGCAATTTGTGCTGATGATGTGGACATGCCCTCTTGCAGTGCAAGTCAAACTAACGATTTCTTGGAGATGTCTCCACTCTAGCACCAATTTCAAATAGTTTTTTTTTTTTTAAACTTAGCATGTGTCTTTTGCTTGTTCTCTTGCTGTTTGGAATGGAACCCACTGTTAAAAGCCTTCTGATGTATTTGTACACTGCTGTTGTGTTTGGAACAGGCACATCATGAGATCTTCATCTGAATTTGTGACACTTAGTATGTCATTGGTACTTAGCATACATGTACGTGTGATACTGTGAATGAAGACTCTCTGTCAATAACCACAGACTATAACCATCTCACTGCAACAATATAAGTGCAGCTGGCTTGCTCAGTAAGGCAAGTTCAATGCAATAAAGAAGGAACTGGAGGAAGCAACCCAAAACACTAACAGTCATATATTCCGTGTGACTAGTGAATGATAATAGTAAAATACTACAACAAACTGGCAATTCGAAGAACAGTGGTTCTAAAAACATTACAAGATATTCTCACTATTATGCATCTAACAAAGTACTGGTCACACCTGGGTCCCCAGGCATGGAATTACGTTCTGAGTCATATCATGCTTGCTGAATAAAATCAGTTCCCTTCACTGGCACTGATGGATCAGTACAGAGCATAAGTGGTGCAAAGATAACTGGTACAAGAAATATAAAGTGAGGAAAACTTTCACGTGCCTTTTTCGTAATATAAATCCCATCAAGTGTCATCAGATTGGACACAAACAGGCTGTGAGGCCAGTATCCAGGTACCTGCACTATGGCACTCTCATGTATTTATACCAAGTACAAGCTAAAAAGTTAATACTTATGAACCACACAGTAAAATGGTGCCGTTTTAGAAACAAATACTGTGCTTCCTTTCAAAACATACTATTTTTATGACAAAGTGTTATGTTCATCAGTAACATACAATGGAACACCACAAAGAAGCTTAAATCAAAAAGATAATCCGTACTCTGGCTAACAATACTGTCAGGATCACCTGGTATGATGTTACAGACAATGCAGGTTTATATGGTGATTTACAGTCTTTTAAGAACTGTCTGTGCCAAAATGTGAACATTACAGCTCTGGGGTCCAAGAAGGAAGCAGAAAGTCCCCATATAATGTTAGTAATCTTTACTACTTCCACACAACACTTTACCCAGACAGCTCTACAAGGGAATAACGTACCATGTTACAACACTTCGCTCCAATCCTCAGCTACCATTTTATTTTTATGGTATATAAACACAGTACTTAAATGGGAATATGGCATTATGTAGTTTAATAGATAACAGCAAAGTTCCTCCACAACATTGTTCTCTCTCAACTAAGATACACGGTGTCACATGCCAAAGCTGTCTTCATAATCTCTGCTGTGAGCACCTCCAAGATCACTCAGTACCTAATAGCTTTTGTACATATGACAAATGAAACTTCTCACATATTTTGGAATGTGTGAATTAGAATATCAACACTGTACACAGCAAACTTTTGCTTCAGAATGGCCGATTTACATAACTAAAATGAAAGATAACTTAGTTTGTACAAAAAAAAATTACAACCTGGGTGGCACATACTTCACATTCACCAAACAACAGCAAATGCAGAGGCCCAAAAAACACAGACAAATTAAGCAAAAATTTGCATTATGCAACGCATTATCCACATGCAATCAAAATGCAAGTCAACACATTCAAATCTGCAACACAGATGAGGAATGCAAGGAGATGAAAGGCACATTTACTAGCATCCCGTCTTTCTAACAACGTTCCTCTTAATTCAGGATAAACCGTTCAACAAGAGACAAACTCCACATACTGGACCAGTATTAATAGATGTCAATTCTTTACTATGCGCTATCCTTCTCTTTTAGAGACACAAAATACTGGGTGTGAGATGCTAGTATGACGTACAGCTGCGATAAACATTCACGGCTATATGGAAACAACCTTACTCATTACATCAGTTACCTTGATGACCAAGAGTTGAGTTTCTATGGTATCTAGTTGGCACATGATTGTTGTTGATGTTAATGTTGTTGTTGTTGTTGTTGATGTGGTTGTTGTTGTAATTTTTGAATAAAGGGTTTCGATGTCGCAGGAAAGGTTGATGCTGGGCGTTGGGGTGCGACGCAGGTAGGAACTGGGGGTATACGTGATGCGACCACTGGGGGAACAAAGGCCGCGCTCCCCCCTCTATGTGTCAGCGTTCCAAAGAAACAACATACACGCACACACCATTAGCAATAATATGGTACAGATGCACAACTAACAAACAGTTTTGTTACACTTCATGATACAAAATGTTCCTCTCAAAACATCATAGTGGAGCGGTCATTGTAAAACATCCAATAATATCTGCTTCACTAAATCAAAACATCCCGAGCACTCATAATGCTTCATTCTAAATACAGAAAATGGATAGAACTGATGTTCCTAATATTCTACACTAGAGTATTTCATCAGAAATAATATCTTCCATGTCTGCACTTCATTATTCTTTCCCAATGACAATCTAAGGAAGAAAATCCACCATGTAACAGTTTTAAAAAATGTCAAGGGGACCATAAGCATACAATCTCTTAAAGACTATATGTACAGTATTTACTAAATCAATAATGCATGTTACTGGCAGACCAATGCAGCATCCTATAATCACAATGAAAATACTGTAACAGCTTGCTTCAATGAAGAGTAAACTACCACTAAATATACCTCCATGCAAGTATGTTTTCATTCAACAGTGCAGAGTTAAAATTATTACAAGCTATAATATACAGATATTTTTTACAAATTAAACTTCCTGAAATATAAACATGAAACTGAAGTAACTGTAACATGGGATCTAGGTCCTTTGGAGTGTGATGCTGTTTCAATGGGTGAGTGGTTCCTGACATTTTGGAAGACTGTGGCACCATCACCAGACTCTCAAACGTCACAAACCACTCACCTGATGTAAGAGTTGAACACTCCACGTGACGAAAGCTCTACAGAAGCATTGGGAACCAATAATAATGCATCACACAAACAAAGACCTGAATTATCAGCAAAACTGCTGTGAGAACCTCTTATCTTGTTAAGTAGATCACATATAAAATGTTGGGCACATAAGAGAACAGTGATGTAATTGTCTGGCAATCCTAAAGACTTTGTACAACTGATTTGTATGCCCATACATATAGAAATTTTACTGCCAGATGATTTACAGACTACTGATAAAAAAGATGACTTATGTATATGCTGGTGTAGATCTGACTCAAGTACTGTAGGTAATCACATTGTTACAGCCAGAGCATAGCTAATGGGGCAAGACAATTGTATGTGGTCAAAAAATATCTGCAAGGAAAGTTTAGTACAGTAATTTTAGTTTTTTTCAGAACCGTAACACAGTGTCTTAGAATTTAAAACATCAAGTACAAAATACTTTTCACAGCAAAATGCACTACTGTTGCAAAGAACATTATCAAATTATATCAGAAAATGTGCACTGAGATTTAACAATTGCCATCAGCCACAACAAATTTTATCTGTCCTGTCAATACTTGCTACACGTTTCAGTCATACTGACTATCTTCAGGCCCCAACACATGTAGCAAGTATTGATGGGACTAAAAAAATTTGTTGTGGCTGACGGCAATATGTACATCAATTTTTAATATGATTATACCACGATGGGCTAAATTCTATTAAAAAAAAGAGCACTAAAATTTATTGCACACTAATTGAAAGTTCAGCAACAGACAAAATGTGTCCAACTTTACTGCCTATACAAAACTGTATACAGTATATGGAAATTGTGAAGGTGACTAAATGAAGCAGAAAATGGATTACTATGTCTATTTTCACTGCATTATGAACTGCAGAACAATATTTTTGTGGAACTCTCCACACAGTAGATAAGTTTTTGAAATATGAAGGAACAGAATTAGAAAGACTACTGGATGCAGAAGTAGAGACTCATGTACAGATTTATTTAAGACCATGCAAATTTTACCTCTTAAATCACAATATATTTTCCTTTTCTTTCATTTGTAGCTAACAACAAAAATAAATTCAAAATGGACTCTTGATGTTTATAATACAAACAATAGACAAAAATTTAATTTTCACCAACCTTTATCAAATTTATCATTACATTAAAGAGGAATGTACTTATTGTGGGGGGGGGGCATAAAGGTGTCTAACAGTCTACAACCAAATATCTAAAGTCTGACTGAAAATATTAATAATTTAAATTGGTGTTAAAAATCATCTACACGTTCATTCACTGTACTCTATAAATGAATATTTTAATTTAAATAAGGGATGTTAATATTACAATTTCATCAATTTTGAAGCTAATACTGTATAACACTAATGAACAACTGTATGTAATAAATTGTTGTGACCTGTTCTGTGTCCTGTTTTGGATTCAAATTATTTTCAACAATAACCACACTTCATTACACTGCAACACAATGAAATGACATACGGGTAGAAAGAAAAATAAACAAACTCGCAATATCTACTTCATAACAGAGGCCATCATTTTACATGTACAGCTCGTTCTAGTAATACCTTCTCGGTAAATTATCAAGAATTTCAATGCTATTAAAGTACATCATTCCATACTCCTGTTCTGATCATTGTGACGGGTCAAAGATTTCCCATCCTGTTGGCTGTTTCTGTACAATTACTGAGAAACTAAACAAATTACTCATGTGATAGTACGTAAAGGAGATGAGAAGGTGGATGTCTATACAGGCGATTTAATCACACCTATGCACAGTGGGCCAGAATACCTAAAAACCTGGCCAAAAATC
>JGI20166J26741_10672226_pt1 | contig 15362 bp, 10 predicted proteins | sample TergutCu122P5_FD_26741 | JGI IMG/M metagenome (IMG submission 26741)
AATCTTTTTGAGTTACTCTGTACACTGTTGAAAACATAAATTTCATAAAGCTTTTAGGTACTAAAACATAAGCATGTATTTTTGTATACCTCTAGCCTGGACACCCAGTATATCTTTATAACAGACACATCATCATCCTTCATTAACAAAGAGATGATAAGGAAAACACTACCCTTGATCTTAACAGAGGACACACCATTGTGTTTCACAAATTTAATACAAAGGAGTAATGGAGTATACACAATTTAATTTGCAAGAAACAAGTGGGTGTCATCTGTTAAGTTGCACAGAACGCATTATTCCTTAGTATTTAATTTCTGACACACATTGTTTTCTGTTACAGTGTGTATATTGCATTACTCCCCGGTATTGCGAAACACAATAGGGCAAAAGACCATGCTCACCAGTCAAGCTCATATCATCAATAAACACAAGAATGTTAGAAGGAAGGTGCTTAACTTGCAATGCAAATACGAAGTATTTCAACAAGCTATGTGGTATAATATAGCTGTATAGGCTGCATCACTCCTTGGTCTTAGTCTCCTTAAATTCATACATCAATTACATTACACGTGTCTATTAACCCCTGGTATAAATATGTCTCTTGAAGGCCCACCTGCACAGTTGGATTTCATACTTTTTTTGTTATCACACAATCATGCACATAGATTAAAATTAGTATTATGAACTTCAAAACATGAACCTAAGGATGTATGTATCTATATATATATATATGCAGTATTCGTCAGTTACCAATTTACATGCACGTATGAAAACAGAAAACACCTTACAACTTTCTGACTTACAAGATATCACAAGACATCTACAGACACATATAACTACCAAAAATGTGTGATACCAAGTGTATTTTGTCAAAACAAATTACCATACATAACCCCCACCCAAAACCACGACAAATCTAAACTATAATTCACGTAATTTAATAGCTTATAATTTCACTGTTTGATTCATTATGAATTCTACATAGACACAACTGAAGTGCACAAACTAACTTCTGCAACTATTTCAAATACATCAGTATTATGTACAGCTCTACAACCGCTTTTTAAGAAAAGACTAAATATACTGTAAATATAAATACTTCGGCATTTTTCATTCAAAAGCGTTACCTTACGTATTATGTGATATTACTGCACCAGATCATTAAAAAGTTTTAAAAAAATCAACTTTGAGATGTAGCACCTGAGTATTTGTTAATAATAAATCTAAACATGTCATGTTTTGAATAATAATAATAATAATAAACATTTTTGTTGAACTATGTGCTTGTGAAGTATAATAACCTCGTCTCAGGTTAGGTTAAGTTTGCAAGTAACAGAAGCAGAACCATGTTTCTGGAATCGAACAATCAAAATGTGTTTCGGAGTAGCCCAAGCATGTCAAGTTTCAATAATATTACTAGCTTTAGTAAATATAACATTGGTAAATCCTACCTCATCGCTGCTAACCAGGGTTTCTTTCCCACCATTCCTCCCATTTCCAATCTTGTTTTTTGTCGGCTCCTGAAATCATGGCAAGACCACTGAGCTCCAAATATTCTTTATTAAATAAAACGCCATAATAATTCTTTACATTGTATTTCTACTAAACAAACATGTTACACTACACGTTACAGTAATTCTTGAAGCCAAACACGACACGGCGTCAAACGTTACACCCTCATTCTCCCACAACGTATTCACGTTCTACGCTAATGTTTATCACATCATACCAACGCATAACGCATTTTACTAACCAAAATGTGTTCCAGTAACAAAAAATACTACGTACCTTTTCCTTTTTTGGTTTGTTAGGCATTTTTCTGTTTTATAGCATGAAGACAAAACACCACCACTTACAATCTTAAAGTACACCACCATTGGTTGATTTAGTCACGTGGCCATACCTAAGAGGTCATGAATGTGAGGAATAATAAGTTTTTATAAAAATGGAGCAGACTTGTCCTAGTGACATGCAGCCATTTTACGGAGGTACATTAATACGACAATTAAACATAGATGTTCACCACGCGTTGACGCTTAAATGTATCAAAGATACTCTGTCATGTTCTTGTTATGCTTGGTCGGAATGTGCCTCACAAACTTCATCTATTTCTGTTTCAGAACTGGGTTCTGAAATTGATGAGTCTTTACCTGTTACCATGGTAACAAACAATAAACAAAGGTGGAGTCTCGAGGCGTACTGTCTGAAAAATCCGTGTTAAGGTTTCGAATTGGTGTATAAGATGGAAGCTTTTATTGGCACCTAATTTTTTTAGCCAAACAAGTGACACTGAAATTTTGTTCCAAACAAGCACCTGTTTTCTATTACCTGTGTTTCATAACCACATGCAAATTTCGGTTTAAGGTAGCATCTTCAGCCTTAGATCCATCACATTGGTAAATATAGTAAAAAAATAACGTCAATAAGGTAGGCTATTGTACAGAACTTTTCAACCCATCTCAGTTTGTTCTTAACGCATGACACAGGCATAGTCCTGTACCAATTTTAATATCACAGCCAAAGAACATACAGACATAGTCATCAAAACCCACAAATCCTCATAAAAATTAAACTATGTAAAGCACATCAAACAAAACAAAATTAAAATATTACTTGCACACAACATCTGAGCAGACTACCAAATAACATAGATGAATAAAAAGAACTCTTTTTTAACATGAAAACACACATAAATAATGATAGTATGAATAAAGATATATGATTTTCAGACATCTGAGCTGTTTAAAGTAAGTCATGAACTAGCGCATGGACCATAAAAATTAATAATAGCTTGGCTTGTCACGAAATCCCTCATGTTTTGTGGAACCTAAATATTCATTATCATATTCACAGAAGCCTGCCCCCAGTCCCTGTTGAACCAACTAATACTGTCCGCACATTTCAGTACTCTTCTTAATGTCACTGTTAACATGATTCAACCATCCATACTGAGATCTTCCAAGCTGTCTATTTTGTATAGGATTTCCAACCAAATGATCATATTGCTCATCTCCTATGCATGCTACATGTCATGCCCATCTCAATTTCTTGAAATGTAAACCTACCAATGCAACCTATCTCAAATATCATAGAATAATATACTCTTTCACTTAGACACTATAACAGTAACCATAATGAGGTGAAGCACTCATAATCAGTGAAGAAATGCCATGTAACTTACGAGACCAGTTAGTTACAAAAACCCTCATTATAAGTGTGTCCTAACAAATTAACTAACTCCATGGGGCAGCAAACAAAAAATTACATGCATTTCATGGAACCCAAAGGTTTGTGTTAACTAGAGTCCACCACTGGTCCCTATCCTATACCCAATTAATACAGTCCAGCCAGGAAGATTCATTTCAATATTACTCTCACAAGTGGTCACTTTCCTTCAGGTTTCTCCACCAAACCCTGCATGTATTTCTCTTTTCTCCCATGCATGCCACATGTCCCACCCACATCTTCTGTGATTTCATCACTCAGATAATAATTGGTGAGGGGTACAAATTATGAAGCACTACAATATGCAATATTCCAATTGTCTTCTAGAACATTAACACTCTGTACAAATTAACAAGAGATTCTCCAACTACTCAATTTACTTTCAGCATTCTTACATGTGGCTTGGAATAAACAAAACATAGACCACTTTCCCTTTTTTAAATGGCTTTAGACACTGTTTTATTAAGTTACATTTCAATGGAGATACAATTATAAGATTTGAACAGGACCTAAAAACGAACTTACGCAGTTTTGCCAGGGGCATGACAGTCCTTATTTCCAATCTTGTATTGGTTTTTAAGAAGTGTACAGCACTAGAAGTGATATGATACAGGCAAAGAGCTCATCTATTGTAAGGTCATTTCTCACACAAGAAAACAATCCACATCTAGAGATGCTAAAATAAAAAGTAATCATATACCTTGGTACAGAAATTACTGTTGGTCTCTTACCTTGTAAATCCTTTGTATAAAAGCTGGTCTTCACTCTTTACACATTATATGGAAATTTTGTGGAAAATTTATGACAGCCATTTTTGCCCTGCATTTCAGTCCATGCTTACATCAATAAAAGAGGCCTTAAGAAGATGGGAAGAAAAATATGGAACGAGTGCAACAGAAGCTACAGAAGTCCAACTATGTTTTCAGTGGCCACCCATAGAAAAAATGGATAATTCCTTAGCAGCATTAGCTAAGTGCGAGTAGGTTACAATACATTAAAATCTGTCAAGAAATGGAAGCTGTTACAGTGTGTATATGTGTAAAGAAAAATAAATATAAATTATGCTCAGATTTGATTTCACACAAAGTATATATGCACCATTTTTCATAAATACTTCAATACCAACAGTGTCTACAGATGTTCCATATATTCAATATTATAAATATTAATTGAATAAAGTTTCAACTAATTAGATTTTTTTCTTAACAGGAAGTTGTCACTGTCAACTAATATGATTGAAAAGATAGCTGGAATTAGTAGTCTGAAGAATCTCAGAATCCTGTCAATTGGGAGAAATTACATAAAGAATTTCACTGGTCTGGTAACTATCCTGTTTTGCTGTTGACATGCTTTACAATACTACAAAGTTCAGGATCCAGTAACAAATTTCTGAAATTTCACATTCCACACTTCTGGCATGAGTATTATGGAAACTGATGTTAGTCTGTAGTGGTCATATTCTGCACAACTGCAACTTGAAAGCCTTCATTTTATGAATATGCCTCCTCACATCAGTTTGTATTGGTTGTGTGCTGCACTGCTGCATCTCTGCAACTTGCAAAGCTTTAATTTTATCAATATTCCTCTTATGTCAGTTTGTATTGGTTGTATGCCACACTGCTGCATCTCTGCAGCTTGCAAAGCCTTAATTTTATCAATATTCCATTTACGTCAGTTTGCATTGCTCTGCGCCACACTACTGCATCTCTGCAGCTTGCGAAGCCTTAATTTTATCAGTATGTCTCGAACATCAGTTTGTATTGCTGTTTGCCGCACTACTGCAGTTTGCAAAGCCTTACATTTTTTAAATATAAATTCTCTTACACCTGGGATAACATTGGGCTGCCAATCCTGTGGTATGGAGGACAGCATAGGCAAGGAAGTTTTCTTCCCGAAAACACCCAGATTGGCTCAGGGGCCCACCCAGCCTCCTACTCAATGAGCACTGGTGTTTTTTTTTCCCCTGGATATGATATTCACCTTTCACCCCCACCTAGTATTAAGGTTAAGAATGAGCAGAACTGTCTACTTTCCTGTATACTTGCAGGCATGCAAAGTGGATACTCTATTTTACTTGCCTGGCAATAAATATTCCAAAACTGTAATTATGAATTGTAGAACATTAGTTCCTACTCCCCCCCATAAAAAGCCCACATTTCAGCTACAACTAATGGATATCAAAACATCAGTAGGTACCAGTGGTTCCAGTTCTCAGTCCAGGTAACTTCCAAAATGAAGTTTGTACACCCAGTGCTGAGCTGATTTGATTGGTTATGGTAATAGTAAAATTGGCTTCAGACAGACTAGTTATTTGAAATAATCACTGTTTTTTTAAGCAGTATATATCATTTATCAGGATGTACTTCTTCTGGCTTTACAGCCCTTGGTGAACCTTAGCCTCTTCCAAAATTGTCCTCCACTGTTCTCAGTCCTGCTACTTACATCTCCATGTTCTTTATATCTTCCTCAGCTGACTCAAGGCACCTCAGCTTAGGTTTTCCTACATGTCGAGTGCCTTCTGGCTTAGGCAGAGTTAACTTTCTACAGAGATCCAGTTCTTGCATTCTGAAGAGGTGCCCCAGCCATCTTAATCTTCATATTATCACTCTATGTCTAGTTCATCACAGAGCATACAGAGCTCTTTATTGGATCTTGTTATCCATACATTATCATTAATAGGACCATAAATTATTATTAATATTCTTCTTTCAAAGATTTGGAGCATATTTCCTTCCTTCTCTACCAGGATGTTACACAATAAGCTCTAAAACAATAAAACAATGAAGGTCTAAATCAATAATCAATTGTGTAAGAAGCATGTACCGTTCTTTAGGAAGTTACTAACACAATAATCACTGTTTGTGTAAGCAGCACATACCATTCTTAAGGACGTTCCTAACCAAATAATCACTGTTTGTGTAAGCAGCACATACCATTCTACAGGATGTTACTCACACAATAATCACTGTTTAAGCAGCATATACCATTCTTAAAGTTGTTACTAACACAATAATCACTGTTTGCATAAGCAGCACATACCATTCTTAAGGATGTTACTAACACAATAATCACTGTTTGTGTCAGCAGCACATACCATTCTTGAGGAAGTTGCTAACAAAACAATTTTCATCATCACATGCATTTTCCCACTACAAACATAATTTTCCTGTGGCAGAATTCTTGCTTTGCCTTCGGCAGTTGTGTCACTGGCACTAGCTATTAAAGGAGGTCCTAAAGGTCACCTTGCTAAATAATACATTCCATGGAAATATTACTTTAGTTACAACCAAACACCAGCAGCAAATGACAGTGAGGTGCTACAGAACTTGTTCAAATTGTTGTCAACCGTTATGTTCAGTCCACATTTCATGTCTCCTAAGTACTGATTCAGCGGAATGTATCATCTCAGCTTAACAATTTCTACGTTTGCTATGGCGCATTGTATGAACAATAATACAGGCTCTCCCTGTTCAGATCCAGGACTAATTAAGACTAATCAAGGTAACCATTTGTAAAACATCATAAGAAAACATGAATTTACAAGATCAAGGAACACCAAACATTGTATATTTACTGCTCATTCCATAACAGTACTATACTGATAAACACAAATTGTGATGACCCCCTAGCCTCAACACAGTGTGCAGGAACAGGCTCGCACAGCTGTAATGACAGTCCTGTAAATAAGATGATTTCTTTAAATTGCAGGAAAGTTTGGGTGATACACTGGAAGAGTTGTGGATCTCATACAACTTAATTGAAAAGTTAAAAGGCATTGGTGTTTTGAAGAAACTAAAAGTACTTTATATGTCAAATAATCTTGTCAAAGAGTGGACAGAATTTAATAAGCTGCAAGAAATGCCAAACCTTGAGGACCTGGTTTTTGTAGGTTTGTAAATGACATACTTCATTTTAGTGCTAGGGTGACAGCACGCACATCTTGTTCATTGTCATGGAGTACATTTCAGTCTGATTGATTCTGACAGAAAACAGCTCTTGATTAACTGTTTGAAATGAAGTGTACCTTGATAGTAAGTTACTAAAATATTTGGATTTTAGTTTAAGAGCTTTATGTAATCTGCACCTTCCAAGTCTTGAATGAAAAGACACAATCATATTCCAGTTCTTTACTCTTAACACTAATGGTATCTGACACCATTTCACTCTTATTGCATTTTGAAGAAATAAACAATATTCTTAATTGATCAATTAAATATAAATTCATCAAACAAAATTCTTCCTTAAGTGTTACACTGCAGACATGCTGAACATATCAGAGCAGACCAGACTGTGTGGAACTCTAATGACAGATCCATAGCCCGGTACAGTATGGCTCATCTTGTTTCCTCTGCAGCATGATAATAAAATCATGCCCATTGCAATTAGTGCAGCCAAACACACATAGCAGTCAACAGAAATGGGGCACCAGAGTGGCCTGCACTGGATCATTGCAACTAAGGCCAAATGTAATATCTGTCTCACATGTGTGATTTGTCTGGTCTGGTTTTGTCTGTTTTGGTGTCTCTCCACTATTCATCATTCAACCACACTGGAAAATCCCCGTCTTTTATAAAACATAAGTTTTCCTGCCATGTTAACATGGATATGCCATAAAATGCTTATGGACAATTTTCTCTGCACCCATGCACTACCCCACAAAGAGACAAAGGTCTACAAATTATCCGGCACTAGCTGGCAAATCAGTAATCAAATTCACACCCTAGCCAATGTATCTCTGGGGACAGAATTCTTTCTACATGAATTAGGAGAGAGAGAGAAAAGTAATAATGTGGACCCACTCAACAGTGTTAAGGAAGAGTACTACTGCATTTACACTAAAGTTCCATGGTGGAATTATTTATGTACTTTCAGGAATTTTGATTTTGGTCTTCTGAGATGTTATGCTATGTGGTTTAGCACATACAGTTGTTCCTGCATACTAAACTGATGCCACATACCAGATGATCTTAATCTTATTACTAACTGCTTACTACTCAAATCTCAGGAAGTTTCCAAGCAAGAAGCAGCCACACAGACCACAACAAATATACTGATAATACCGGCATTTTAAACTTTACAAATGTTGACCTTGGACTGTGTCAGGCTGTAGGTGAAATTGTGTTATACTCAGGGTAAAATTTAGGATTACTGTGATCCTTGATTTCGCTTATCACCTCCTGTTCTGAACAGATCAAAATGTTGTATATATTGTGCCTGATCATCATCAAATGGGAAGATGGGGAGAAATCCAATGCACTGCATCTTCTATATTCACTGGCATACTGCAATACTGTTGAATAAAGCAACACTTTTCACTGGCTAATACTGAAAGACAGCTGTATTACTGCATAAATAGGCACTGTTCACTGCCCAGTACTGACAGACAGCTGTATTATTGTTCACAATATAACCCTGACATACCACTGTACTGCTGAAGCTGAATACAAAGGCACTGTTTATCACATATGCCAACATGCCACTGTACTGCTAAAAAAACAGGAACTATTTTCATTTAGGTACCAACTAAATGCACTTACAATATGTGAAACAATGAATCAGTCACTTTACTCTGACATGTTCTGGCATAACCATGACTACATGACAAGTTTAAAACCATTATCAATAAACTAGATTACTGTCAATAATTTTACACTGGCATATACTGCCTGATGTTAGAATGGTTGTGCCAAAACATGTAAAGTGACTGTGACTGTTGTATCACACATTACAAGTGCATATAGTGATTCAAAATGCACAGAATAAGTAACTTTAAACCAGGCACTCCATTCTTGTAGTTTTGTTACACTATGTCTGACATGTTTCACACCATTTTGTTCATCACTACAGGCATCCCTAGGTTCCTGTTGAGGTTTCTTGTGACAGGATTTCCAGTGGTGTCATACAAATGACCCTTGTTTTATGTTTCTTTGAAATATTTCAGCGTAAACTGTAGTATGTATCAGCATGTCTCTTAGTCTGTACCAGTTGTTTTGTTGTGAACTGGTTATGATTTTGGTGTGTTCTTACTTTATAGTAGAGGGAAACGTTCCATATCACGTTGACTGATCTCATACATCAGGTCAGGTACTGCATACTGTACAGTGCTGTTGTTACACAATGGGTGTGCTGGATATTTGATGTTGATATTCTGATATTGTCTACTATGTTTTGTCAGTTGAAAGAACTGAACTCACCTGAGGATATCAGAAAAAGTTTCAAAAGCAATGTGTACTCTTCAGAACAGGACAGAGTCCAGACACTCAGTGACCCCTATTCCAACAGACCAATGTCCAGACCTGTCATGGTAATATATGGTGTGTTTTACTTTCTGATTGACTGATACGCACTGGCTCAATGCTCTGCCAGCGTTGTATTGTAAGCTGCGTGTCATAAGTTTTAACAGTTGATGACAGGAGCTAGACTAACGAACAAAGTCTAATAAAAACTCAATACAATGTCAGGTCAGCATTTATTGGTCAAGCAGGCCCAAATACAAACCCTATATTTAAGCCCTATTCCAACTATTGCCCATAATTCATTTCATAAAGTTTCATTTTTAAATCAGTGAAGGGAACATATTTTATGAGATATCTAGGCATATATATATGCAATTTTCTGTATTATATAGGCAACCCACTGTACGACAGCCTTGATGAAGCTACATGGAAGGCTGAAGCATGCAAACGACTTCCAAATCTGAAGAAGCTGGATGGTGAACCTGTTATCAGAGAAGTTCAAGAATGAATATACTGCAGCTGTTATTATGTTGTTACAAGCCATATTTGTGGGTACTACTGGAAATGTTTTCCTTCAGCATACAGATGTGCAGCACAGACACTGCATGCTGAATGCTTTCCTTCAGATCGTCGTCAGCAGTGTGAGCACTATTACTATACACTTTATCCTTCAACATGTCTCACAGACGAAAACCGCAAGCACACATATCTGGTGAAGGAGGATGCCACAATCCCTTGCTCATTATTGTCACCAGCAGCACTCACGAATAATGCACAGAAGTGTGAGCTATTGCAACATCTCGCTGCAAAAAGGTGTTGGCTCTCTCAAACCAGACAGGTGTTCAAAGAATGGTGTCAACCTGTGGTGTTGTTTGTGACTCACCGCAACTGTGCCATCCTCACCACAACTGTGCCACCATCTGACATTCCACTACTGAAAAGGCAAAAAGTGTGTGGGCTGGCCAACTCAAGCAAGCTGGCTTTTTAATGTTCCTGTGGCCAGGGGCACAATTGGAGGCACTCTGCCTATTAAACTGAAAAAAATATTCTCAGTGTTTATGTTAATGAATGTGGGTGTGTGTTCCTTTTGTCGAGTGGCAGATGTCTAGCTGATGTAAGGAGTTACAATTACAGCAGCTGCAGCAGTCCATTGCTTCAGCGTGTCCACACTGTCCACAGTGTCCATAGCATGTTGCACAAACATACATATTTTTCAACTAACTGCAGAAATGAAAAGCTGTGAGATGTCTGATATAGTGGTCTACAACAGAAGTTGCCAAAGTGTGGTCAGTCTAGGGGTCCACAAGGCCTGGCGAGGGGATCCACAAGATTATTTTTGTCTTCCTCCTATAAATTGGAAGCAAAAAATACTTCAGTGAATATTTTTAATATTTCACAAAAAGTGTTTCTCTGGAAAAATGGTGTAGCAGTGTAGATTTGTGCTCAGTAGGAGTGAAAATCCTGCCCCCCACCCACTCACCCTTGAGGTTTGTCCTAATCCTAGTTTGTCATGTTTTTCAGAATTCAAGTATGGTTTTTGTTTATCATTTGAATTTTAAGTCATACCTTTGGGGTCCACAGATTAGTGAAACTTTATAAGGCATCTGTGGTAAGAGAAATACAGTGAACCACCAGTCTGGGAGACCAAGATATCTGACCAATTCTCCCCCACACAACAGCCATGGAACTTATTATTCACACAGTGCATACAACACTGCTAAAAGTGGTGCAAATCTCTCTGAAAAGTCATATTTTCTTCTTCCAATGGGGGAAAAATACACTTCTTGAGGAGCTGCATGTTTTCTGTTATTGTGGTATTGGAAAAAGAAAAGGCTCATGTCACTTTATGAAATAACCCAGGAAAGCTCTGGATGTGCTAGCTTTTTGTGCGGTTTCAGGCCCTGACACTGGGTCAGACACAACTGTTGACAGCACCGCTCATATGCAACAGAGTTTCATAAGTAAAACAACTTATATTATTCTAGACCTGATCCACAGCAAGTTGAGTTAAAAATGTTTGCTTGCCAAATGGATGAATATTCTGAAGAAGTTACAGTTTTTATGCATATGAATAACATACGTGAAACTTTGGGCATGGTTTCCCTTGCTACATTGGCTATACATAATGATCAGTTACGTTCACTCGCAGACCATGCTGACTTTGAAATAAATGCCTGACTGACTCATTCATATGCCACTTTACAGTTAATATTGTTCACTTTTCACATGTTCTTTACAAAACAAGAAGCACCTTATATGGAGATGACATCCAACCATCTGTGATACTATGGCTTTGTGTCAGTCACTAAACTGTCAGATTTTCATGAAATTCGGTATAGGCATTGTTTACAAAAAGTTGCTCAGCAAGCAAGAGTATCATAAAAATTAGCTCAGTAATCCACACTTTATTTACGGGTATAAACAGATTTCTAGCTGTAACATCCATATTTAGAGAGTGATTTGGCTGAAATTTGGTAAAGAAGATCTCCATGTAATGCCATTCAGCAAGAGTGAGATTTGTGGAAAATGGCACAGTGAAGGCTATTCTTTGCTTATGGATGTCAATGGAATTATATTTATGCATGTGCCATCAAACTATATGACATTCTGAGAGTACAGACGACCTTGGTGAAGTCATCACCATGTAAACTGTATGCAGTCTTGTTACTTGATGTCAGACAACTGAACAGGTGCACTTCATTTATCGATTCAGACTGAGTGTCAACTTCATAATCAAACTAAAGGAAATTCTGTACAGTATATGTAGTGAAAAGGACTCATGTGGTCACAACACTGCATTACTGAGTGTCCTTCTGCACTTACATACTTCCATTTATGGATATTTTAAACATGCAGCTCACATGGCCGATCTATCACACTGCTTCAGATGATGGGAATATCAGAAAAGTTTGTGTTTAAATTAGCTCAGCAGAAAAGTTATTAAAAACTGTGAATCGTGTAAACAGTGGCTTAAAATCAATCACAGCCAGTCCTCAAGTGTGCTGCAATGACTTCCACTTACGATGCAATCTTATAAACACCTGTGCCTGAGCCTATCAGACGTAGAAGGTCATGGAATATTGTTGTTCATTGCATTCTAACAAAATGTGCAAGAATCAGAGAAGAAAATACTCAGACAAATGCATGGCATAAACTGCAGTTACAACAACAGTCACTGTGTAACAATACATTTCCACAGATCACACCCAGACCTAGATACATAAAGAGAAACTAAGGCACACATCCATTACCTGCACCTGTACATTAGTTCCAACAGGATGTTTGAAGGACTGCAAGGTATTGTCAAGCATTTAGTTACTATCTGCATCATAGTTCTCTGTCTTCATGTCATTCAAGCCTAGCTCCTCATTGTGTGCATGTGACCTCTCATAGTCTGTGATCATCAGACCAGCATCTGGCAAAGGATGAGTAAAACCCTTTAAAAAAAAATAATAAGTCAGACTCAGTTATAACATCACAAAAGGGACTGAATATTTTGTGTCACTATAAACAAGTGTTGTTTCAACCGAGGAGTATAATGTTACGGTAACAATGAGGAATTCACTGGTACCACAGAATATCTGACACTACAGAGGAGGCATTGCATGAACCAATGTCCTTATGATTGGGGTTCAACCGTATTCCCTGACAAGGGTTCAGAAAGCTGTTTTTATACACAACTTACTGTATAAGATGATAGTGAGCTGTTAACAATGTACTCTACTCTTTTTACTAATATTCTTGTTAATATACGCACTACCACATGTAGTCAAATATATGAACTGCTGATACTGCCACTTATATTATGCTAAACCCTTAGTAATGTCTCAGATGCTAGGAAATATGTTGGAGACATAGTGAAGGTAGCTGGGTAGACCCAACAGCTTTGTACATAGTGGTTTTAACTGTATGACTTTATGGACATACAATGTAGAAATGCAATGTTACAAGATAATTCATAACAATTACACAAATCATCTCAAAAGTGAAATCTTTAAATTCTACAAAGGGGGTAAAGCGATTTCAATAATGAAGGGGTGATACTTAAGATGAAATATAATTCAGCTATCCAATTACCTCGTTTCTGGGGTGTGGTGTCAACCACCCACTCCATCTAGTGCCAAGGTTAAAGAAAGAGTAAAGCTATATCTCTACTCCCCCTTTCGGCCGTCATGGCCTGTTCAAGGATGAACTTTACCTTTACCATTACCTTTAACCACTGACCTAGACAACCGATTTAAAAGCTGAAAAGTTAAGGGAGAAGTGACTGGGAAATGAATGTTCAAAATCATCAGATGAAGGAATCTATGATATACGAGTATATCCTTGATGTGATTGAGTAAGTAAGTCAGTGGGTCAGTCACCCTGGTTGCCCTCATTGTATATTCTCTGTAGGGTACACACTCTTGGCAAAGAAGTATTTATAATTGGGATAAAGTGTTACTGAGATTTTTTCTGACCGAGCATCATGAATTGACCATATATTAATTACCAACTTTCATACACTGATTATTATTTATTCATACAATTCTATTCTCCTCTACATGTTTCGAGCCTCAAGTGCTCATCTTCAGAAGGATACAGTCGCACACAAGCAGCATATGGTACTGTCACTCTCTATGAGAGTTCCTGGTGGCATGCATGTTTTATTAAACCATATAGCTGCATTATTTTTATACAACTTTAATTTGATGTTCTTGTAGTGATATACTTGTTTAGCATCGCATAACTAGATGTTTTTCTGACCGAGCATCATAAATTGACTATACATTAATTACCAACTTTGATGCACTGATTATTATTTATTCATAAAATACCATTCTCCTCTACATGTTTCGAGCCTCAAGTGTTCTTCTTCAGGAGGATACAGTTGTACACAAGCAGCAGGAACTCTCACAGAGAGTGACAGTACCATATGCTGCTTGTGTACAACTGTATCCTCCTGATGATGAGCACTTGAGGCTTGAAACATGTAGAGAAGAATAGTATTGTATGAATAAATAATAATCAGTGCATCAAAGTTGGTAATTAATATATAGTGTTACTGAGTGGTATGGGCTGAGGGTAAAGAAACAGTGGAGCATTAAGTGTGTAGTACAACACACCACAACCAGATGGCAGCACTCTGAAATATCAAATTAACAATTGGATTGGTGTAACAGCAAAGAAAGAAGCCATATTGTGGCTTGTCAAATGATGAGCTGCAGTCAAGTAACTACAACAACTATCAAACACTCAGGTTGAGTATGACCTAGAATGTTGAGCACGATAAAAAAAAGTCTTTACACCTTTCAGAACGAATTTTTGTAAAGCTTGAGCTTTTGTAACCTGGGCAGCTCAGCATGACTGAGCAACTAACTGCTTCCATCCAGACATTACCACACTAAACAGAAGTATACATGGATTCAAATCTAGGATGTGATGACCTTTGGGTGTGGGATCCTGCCTTCACACACACACACACACACACACACACATGCGCACGCACGCACGCACACAAGCCACCAGTAGCCATTCATCCCAGCCTCCTTCACCACCCTGCAAATGTCACAGTTTGTCAACTGTGCATGCTCAAAGTGAATGCCACCAGCAAGCCTAATTGTTCTTTGCAGTATAATTTAATCATTAACTTGTTGCACTGTAATCAATCAAACATCCTTCTTATGCCTTCTTTACTGTTTATCACAGCATATCTAATGAAAAGGAACAAATGGCCACTGCATCACAACACTGTCCTGTCATATACAATTCTTTCTGTGGAACATTCTGAACTGTAAACAATGCATCACTGTACTCATTACAGCTTGCCCCATATGACTTCCATCTTCTCAAGACTAAAAATATTACTGAAAGGATCTCACTGAATGTACACTTTCAGTAATATTTTTAGTCTTGAGA
>JGI20166J26741_10673337_pt1 | contig 15361 bp, 9 predicted proteins | sample TergutCu122P5_FD_26741 | JGI IMG/M metagenome (IMG submission 26741)
GGGGGGGGGGGGGGGGGATGGCAATCTTTGGTGGGCGTGAAAAACAAAACGTGTATAAGATCTGTTAACTGGGAAGTCCCGATGGTTTCACTTGAATTTTTCATTGACATAAACTTTCTGGCCTCACTATGGCGCTGCATTGTCTCAACTTCCAACATAAATGAGCACCAGGAATATTTCAGCAGGGTAAAGGTGGTCGGTGTGTAGGGTTGACAACCTTACCACCTTAATGTGCCGACTGTCATGAAATTTGGAAGCCTCATGGCCTGTCCAGCCTGTACAGGCATTACTTTGCAAACTAGGTAGGCTACATTGACATCAACAGAACAGTTTTAACTTGTTCAGAGACGATATTTAGACACCAAATATGCCTCAAGATCCTTCTAGGACAGACGGACAGAAGAGTGTGACTAATGTAACAATGACGTGTGCTCCAGATATCGATGAATGTGCAGTCGAGAACGGGAGGTGTCAATCTCTGTGTCTCAATATCCCTGGCTCCTTCAGCTGTACCTGCCAACAAGGGTTCCGCCTTGCAGCTAACGGGAGGTCCTGTCTTGGTAAGCATCCCATTTATGTTTGTGTGTATTCCAATATAAAAATGTCTATTATTTACCACCAAGGACAACATTCATATTATGAATTAAATAGCCTCCACTCATTGAAACCAATCTAGAGAGAGATTGCTTTCGAACGATAAAATCACTACTACTACTACTACCACCACCACCACCACCACAACTGTCGCCACCACCAACACCAACACCACCACCACCACCACCACCACCACAGAGTGACATACTTTAATTCTGTTAGCAGAAGAAACAGTGCAAATAGGCATGTTCAGTTTAAAATGACAATGCATCACATTCAGTTTTTGGTAGAATTCCCAGACACTAAATGGGATAAATCTGATAAATTTATACACAAAATTCATTCAGAGTTTTTGCTTCCTCCACAAACACTGGGATTCCAAAGATTGTTCTGACATTCAGAATTTAAGTTCATCTTTCCATCATCTTCATGATCTTTCTATGTCCCGTTCTCAACTGAATAAATAGGTCTCAAATTTAACTGTTCACTGGATAAACTCCTACCATTGTCCTAATTAAAGTTTCTTCATTTGGCTTTCAGACATAAATGAGTGCCTCCTAAGAAATGGACATGGCCCCTGCCAGGATTCATGCCACAACCTGCCAGGCAGCTACAAGTGCAGCTGTGATGGTATCCCTGGCACCCACCTGGCAGCTGACAACCACACCTGCGAGGACATGGATGAGTGTGCCCAGGACAACGGGGGCTGCTCTCATTCTTGTCTAAACACAATGAGCAGCTTCTTCTGCCTGTGCCCCCATGGATTCATTCTTGGAGATGATTACAAGACATGCCATGGTAACATTACACCAGCAGCTAAAAGCAGATTAAACTCTGGGAATATTGGCCCCGTTCTGGTGAAAATCTTTCATATTCCAATTTTCTGTTTCAAAGTGTAGCAACTGAAATATGAACACCACAAGTTTAACTCATTTTTCACTTGTATGTGAGTCTTGATCTCTCATCCTCTGGGAGAAAGGAATGTAGATTCAGATGACTGGTACACACAGCCTGTACAAAGAAATGGTGAGAGTGTGAGGACTGAATTCAGCTGACTCAGAATTGAGCCAACTGGTAGGTTCCAATGGCAAAAGAACAGGTCAGGCTACCAGTGTGCCATGAGGCATCTAACATGCTAGGAATATTGCAGCAACATTTTGTCTTACCAGTCTGATAAGTTTTAATATTTTGCCTGCAATTGGCTGTATCCAAATTGTATCTTGTATAGAACAGCATTTCTTTGTTTAATAGGCCAGGGAAGTAGGTAAATTTACTGTTCAGCTAGACATTTGAACACTATGTTTTTGTTCATTCATCAGTGTGAAAACAAGAGGAAAGAATGCTCTTGTAATGCCAGGGCCTGTGTGATATTGTTATGACTCGAGTTATTTGAGAGATTTGCATTCCAATGATGTGTACAGCCTAAAGCAGAAGAGGCACAGAGAAAATAAAACAAGAGAAAAGGAATGGGGATTCCTTTTGCATGAATTATGGTTGATCCAAAGATAAAGTGAGTGAGGAAGCTGGAAGAAGATGGGATATTTGCTACAATAATGGGTTCATAGCAACTTCTGATTTGTATTATGGTGACATGATCAAAATATGAGTTAAATATGTGAAGATTAAATTTATGTACATATATACTGCAAAGAAATGCTAATTCAATTTGTGGTGCATAACATTCCTTGATAATCTGACAATCTCTCAACTCATCAAGCAATTACAGCATTTTATGGAAACCATCCCATGTTCAAAAGATTCTGCTACTGAATCATTTCATTCCAGTCCATGCCTACATACCCAGTTTCTCAAGGCACATTCCCTCATTATTTTCATCCACACCCAGTTCTCCCAAGCTTTTTTTTTCATGCTGGTTTGCTAACAAAAATTTATTTATTTCTGATCTCCTCCTTGCACTTACATGCTCCAACAATAAATAAAATATCTTCCAGAAATCCTGTGAAATTTAAAGTGGGATATTACTGATTAATTTTTTATTTTCAATTTTCACATTAGTACTCATCATTAATGTCATCTTCAGTGTGAGTTATATAATGCAGTGTTGACACTTAGTGCTTGTAGAATTATAGTGAAAAGTCATGGTACAAAATGTGATGAAAACGAATTCTGTAATATTTGCATCAGACAGGGAAAGTTACCATGTAATTTCCCATTGTATACAATACAATACAATACAATTGATACTTTTGTCTTCAGATATTGATGAGTGCCATTTGGAGGACATCAAATGTCCTCTGGGTTGTGTGAATACAATTGGGTCATACACCTGTGTTGAGAAAACTAGCCTACTGAATGGCCCTGACGATAATCCTGGAAACTGCAGCGTGGGTTATAAACCTGGCAAAGATGGCTACTGTGTTGGTTAGTACACTCACATTCACACACACTGCATTCTTCAGCCATGGCCTGCTTGCAATGCAACATATAGGTTTCTTAGTAATTATTAACCATCATGGATGAGACCCCTGGCCTTTTTCTATTCAGAATTAATTTTGGAACTACATATCCAGAGACACTTGGCAGCATTCTTTAATGGGGGACCAGGTCACTGCTAGGTCTGTACCTGCAGTGAAACCCCCAACTAAGGTTTCTATGACAGATAATGTTTGTGACTAGCAAACTGAAGAAACCTTAAATGGTGGAAAATTAACGCCAAGGCTATTGATTCTGGAGCACTGAAGCTAAATGTTAAATAAGGAAACCTGTAAATTGGGGAACATTTAGATGGGATCCCAAGCGCATATAGAACAACACAATGCAATATGGAAAACTTGTCTTCATCCTGGGTGCGATTCAAATCTGTGCCTTGTACTGCATAGACATGACACCTCAGTCATTTATGCATTACTTCCAGAAGGAAAAAGCTTTTAAAATTGTTTCAGTGAAATTGCCTGTTATTCACCCAGGACTTACTCAAAATAAACTGTAGTAAAATTTCTTATCAAATAGAACAATCTTGCATGTAAACAATGTATACCCCCACTGAACAATTTACTAAGTATGATTATTTGTTTATAAACCAATAAGAAGTTGCAATGGTATTGTTCTTGATGTACATTTGCATAAAGCAATTCTTTGTTCTCTTCTTCCTTCAGATATAGATGAATGCAAGGAAGAAGAACCGGGCTGTTCACATGAATGTGTGAATGAACCGGGTGGGTTTCAGTGTGCATGTCCTGATGGCTATGACATTGGTGATGATGAAAAAACCTGCGAAGATCTAAATGAGTGTGAAGAATATGATGAATATTCTGATTTCCTGTGTTCTCATGTGTGTGTAAATGAAATTGGCACCTTCCATTGTGAGTGTCCTTCTGGTTTCCATTTGGGAAAAGATAGAAGGACTTGTGAAGAAGTTGCCATGTGCACTGAGGAAGAGCAAGCAGAGTGTTCACATGATTGCATCAACGAAGAGGGCATCTTCAAGTGTACATGTCCCAGAGGATTCGTTTTAGAAGACAATCTTCGGTCATGCAGGGACATAGATGAGTGTGAAACAGACAAACCTTGTTCCCATATCTGCACTAATGAGCCTGGGAGTTTTAATTGTTCTTGTCCCAGTGGTTTCCTCCTTAAAGATGATCTCAGGACATGTGAAGATGTGAATGAGTGCCACATGAATTTGGAAAATGATGAGACAGGCATGCTCTGTTCTCATCATTGTGTCAATGAGCCTGGAAGTTTCAGGTGTAAATGTCCTGCAGGTTATATTCTCAGTGAAGACCTAAGAACGTGCAGAGATGTTAACGAGTGTTCTGATCTCGAATATGAAACAAGTGAGAGATGTTCTCATGAGTGTATTAATGAACTTGGGAGTTTCCATTGTGAGTGTCCTCAAGGGTTTCTACTTAGTGCAGATTTGAGGACTTGTAAGGATATAGATGAGTGTCTCAGTGGTAAAGGTGAAAATGATACAGGTGATCGTTGTTCACATACATGTGTTAACCTACCTGGAAGTTTCAAATGTCAGTGTCCCGAAGGATTTGCTCTTGGAGATGACCACAGCACATGTGAGGACTTTGATGAATGTGCCAACAATCTGACTGAATGTTCCCACACATGTGTAAATAAGCTTGGTAGTTTCTACTGTAAATGTCCAAAGGGCTACAACCTAGGTGATGATGACAGGACTTGTGAAGACATTGACGAGTGTGTTGATAAGCCATGTTCCCACTTGTGCAACAATGAGCTAGGTAGTTTCAGATGTGAGTGTCCAAATGGTTACGTACTGCAAGATGACGAGCACACATGTGAGGATGTCAATGAATGTGTCGATGGTAACGAAATTGAAGGATGTTCTCAGGGTTGCATCAATGTGCAGGGTAGTTTCTACTGCACATGTGATCCTGGGTATCAGCTCTCAGCAAATGGACGCCTCTGTGAAGATATCAACGAATGTTTGGCCAATAATGGAGGTTGTTCACATCTATGTGCAAACACTGATGGTGGCGTTGAGTGTGCTTGTCCAGAGGGACATCATCTTCTTGCAGATGATGGTAAGACATGTGTTCAGGTGGATGGCTGTGCACTTGACAATGGTGGGTGCTCACATTTCTGCAATGGTGAAAGTCAGGAAATATACTGTGACTGCCCAGATGGATACAGCTTGTCAGAGGTAGATCACAAGACATGTCACGATATAGACGAGTGTCAGTCAGAGGATGCAAGCTGCTCCCATGAATGTGTCAACACTGAGGGGAGCTACCATTGTGCTTGTCCACAGGGCTATCATCTTAAAATGAATGACCCAAAGATGTGTGAGGATGTCAATGAGTGTGTAGTGCATAATGGAGGATGTTCACACCAGTGTGTTAACACTGAAGGTTCACGATATTGTACCTGCAAACCAGGTTATCAAGTGCAACATGATGATCCAAATAAGTGTGAAGATATAGATGAATGTGATGACAATAGCAGTCCATGTTCTCATGAGTGTATTAACAGTCTTGGAAGCTTCTATTGCATTTGTCCAACAGGCTTCAGAATGAAAGATGATAACATGACATGTGAGGATGTAAATGAGTGTCTGGCAGATGGTCTTGGGGGTTGCTCCCATATTTGCCACAACACTCTTGGAAGTTTTATCTGTGACTGCCCTGAGGGTTATGTTCTTGTTGGAAACCAGACATGTGCAGATATTAATGAATGCCTTCTTAATCAATATGAAGGAGGATGCTCTGATGATTGTAAAAACACTGCTGGTAGCTTTTTATGTTCCTGTCCCCAAGGATATGCTTTAGCCAGAGACAGGAGGACCTGCACAGACGTGGATGAGTGTCACACAAACAATGGTGGTTGTTCCCACATTTGTTCCAATACTGCAGGCAGTTTCTATTGCAAATGTCCAGAAGGTCATTACTTAGAAGAAGGTTTTAAAAATTGTTTAGACATAGATGAATGTCTCCATGACAATGGAGGTTGTTCCCACAAATGCATCAACTTGCCTGGGGATTCAATGTGTGAATGCCCTGACGGACTGCAGCTTGATGGTGTTACAAACACTACATGCATTATAACAAATGAATGCACCCAGTGTTCTCACCTGTGTGTCAATGGAGAATGTACTTGTCCTCTTGGATATACCATAAACCAGAGTGATGGCAGCACATGTGTTGATACTGATGAGTGTCTGGACAGTGCTTACAGTGGGTGTTCACATGAATGTCTAAACACAATTGGCAGTTACAAATGTGTCTGTCCTATTGGTTATATTCTGGGGAAAGACAATAAAACTTGTCAGGATGTAGATGAATGCTTACTGAAAAATGGAGGATGTTCACATTATTGTATTAATATTTTAGGTAGCTATAGGTGTGGATGTCCAATTGGTTATTTGATTGATGATAAATCTGGAATGATTTGTGAAGATGTTGATGAATGTCAAGTGCGAAATGGTGGCTGCTCTCATACCTGTACTAACACTCCAGGGAGTTTCTACTGTAGTTGTGCGATAGGCCACAGACCAATGCCTGAAGACAACCGGAAATGTATAGACCTAAATGAATGCTCACTAAGAAATGGGGAATGTTCCCATGAATGTATAAATGTACCAGGTACCTACAACTGTGGGTGCCCCCGTGGATATCACCTGCTGGAAGATGGTAAGCAGTGCAAAGAGGACATATCATGCAATGTGGACAATGGTGGTTGCTCCCAGGTGTGTGAAATCGTGTCTGGTCAACCAAGATGTTCCTGTCTCCCTGGATACCGTCTCATGGCTGATGGTTTAACGTGTAAGGACATTAATGAGTGTGAAGAAGACGAGCAACATTCCTGCCAACATTTCTGCATAAATTTCCCAGGTTCCTATGAATGTGGTTGTAAAGATGGTTTTCGCAGTATGGGCAAGAATTGTATTGGTATGTATACTAAATCCATTTATACTTAATTAATATGCTTCGAAATTTGAAAAAGCACCATTTTACCTTTTTGGGTACTGCAGTATTGCAGTAATATAGTTTCCAAAATTTTCAAACTGTTGCATCACTGCACCCTTTGAAGCATTCACTAAATGTGTGATTTAAGGTTCTTATGGCAGTGATTACAAACGTAACTGCTGTCTGGAACATACACCATACAATCTGAGAGAAAATTACCAGTTCAGTGGAGCAGAATATTCAGAACCTGACAGTCACTATGCTGGTTATGAAATTCCATCCCGTTTAGAGACCTAAGGATTCATTACTATGTTTACAAAATCCCCTGACTAGATTTTATGTTGAGCAAGTTGACTCTAACACTGATCCTCAAACCTTATTTCTTTTTTATCCATTCTAATATTATCCTCTTATTTATGCCTATGTCACCAAAGTTGTTTTGTTGCTTTTCCTGACAAAAATTTTACAATTGTTTCTATTACTTCTCTCTCCTATGCTTGTGTCACACCCTTCCAAACCTCCTCAATTTGATCACACTATATTTGGTGAGCTATAAACATTTTGGGTCTCCTTGTCAGGTATTATTTTCCAGCCCCCCTTTTTTTCTGTCTCTTAATTTCAAATATCCTCATCAACATACAATCTTAAACACACTCAATCTATATTCTACTCTCAAATTAAAATTTTAAAAGTATAATATTGGTCCAATTAATACAAACAGCTTGTGTCCTTCTATCTCTTTAATTAGATATTGATGAGTGCAGGACAGGGGTGTGTGGTAGAGACTGTGTGAACACAGTGGGATCTTTCTACTGTCATTGTGAGCAAGGATATCATCTGCAGGGTGGTGTCTGTGTAGGTAAGATTCATATTCATTAGAAATAGCATGTTAAGAAACAAGATAAAATGTAATTAGTTTAATTGTAAATAAATTTGATTTAAGATTTTGTAAAGAGCAAATTTTGAACAACCGATAAGAAGAACGAGTGCTGGCAGCTTGTGGTAATTAGTGTCATGAGTTGAAATTCTTAAAATAACTCAGACATAATGAATTTATACTTTGATATAATTTGTTTTGTTGAACCTATCTTGAAGAGCATAAATGTTAGTAATTGAAAAATATTTCTTATAGGGAGGAATTTTCCTGCTTTAGGTATCATTCCATATATTAATAAATTTATGGGAATCTGCAAGTAGATCAATGCTCTTATTCTTTACCATCTTCAATGTAGGACAGTAACACTTCTCATACTCATTTGTGCCTAAGTGTAAGTCTGTAAAATTCTTCTGCTTATTGATTGCTCTTTTCGAATACAAGCAACATTGTACTTCAATACATGTTAATCACAATATACAAATTAGTGTATTCCAGTACTCATAGCAAAATATTTCATAGTTCCTAAGCCACATTATACATTCAGTTCACATACTGTAACTGTGTCTAATGTTCTCAAATTAAATGGTTGAACACAATTTAAATGTTTGATGCAGATACAGATGAATGCTCAGAGTATGGGTTATGCAATGGAAAATGTCTCAATACAGTGGGATCTTATCGTTGTCTCTGTGAGCCAGGATATTATCAGCATGAAGGCCAGTGTCTTGGTAAGTACTAAGCACAGGAGTAGATATTTTGAAGAAATTACAGCATATAAGGGAACTGAGTCGGCCATTCTGATTTCTTGGGATGTGTATTAATGTTCTTATTAGTCAACAAAAGATTATAAAAATCATAAGTTGAGTAACAGAAAACTTTTGACACTGTTGTAACAATTGCATCAGTAGATAGCAACAATGCCAATCTTATCTTAAAACAAACTGTTTGGAAATAATAAACTGCCTTTATATATGTTCACATTTTAGCTACTTAAAGTGACACACATAAGTTAGTAATCTAATGTGAGAAATGAGATCCTAGCTACTCTTGCTTATCATTACATTCCAGCTCTAAAAATGAAATGATGTGACATCACACAATTTTTTATTATCTACTGCTATGGAACAATGTATTTATTGCTTTATGCAATAAACAGCTGCCAAGAAACAAGACAGCAGTGGAAATAGTTCACTTATGCACCATAAAATACAATGTATGGTCACCTAGTAAAGAAAGAAGGGGTGGAGATAAGCTGAAGAAAACTGGAAGAAGAAAGAATTTTAGGCACCAAACAGGAGAAAAAAGAATGCTTTGCCTTAATAGGCCTGTACAGGAAAACAGAGATTTTCGCTTTATATTTCTTCACAACCATCGGACTTTAATTCTAACATGTTAAGAATTAAGGGACAAGTCTAAGAAGGAATAACTAATGTGTTAAAAGTCAAAAAGTTTCATACCTAATACAGCTGTTTTGCCTGGTACATAATAATGGCCTAGCACTTCCACAGTGCACCTCTAGTGCCTGTGTGTTATTATGGGCCACTCCCTCCACAATATAGCTCATTGGTCTGTACATTATTACAGGCCAGTCAATCCATAATATAGCTTTAGTGCATGTATATCACAATGGATCAGTTTCTCCATAATATAATTGTACAGTATTGCCTGTAATACATCACCAGGCCAGTACATCCAGAACATAAACAAGTTTAGTTGAAATGCAAAGCTGTCACATAAAAATCTGTCAAACTGTTTACAACTTTGCACAAGGCATCACTGTGACTGTTCAGGTTCATCTCTCTGCAGATGTCAATGAGTGTGATAGACACAATGGTGGCTGCAGCCAGGAATGTGTCAACACAGCTGGATCATACCACTGCACTTGTCATGCTGGCTACAAACTGCACGCCAGGTACAGTTGTACATGTTGAGTACACCCATCACAGTTTTTGATGTACTTTATCTTGAATGTCAACAAACTTACATTACATGACTAACTCCATGGAGTACAGTCATTCTCAAAAAGTTGATAAGCCATTCAACTGGTCAAGAAATTTTCCACACGCAGTATTCACATCTCCATCTTAGTCTTCCAAGAAATTTAACCACCAAATTCTGTATGCTTTTGAGTCCCAGAATGAATCTGCAAGTTCAGGACATAACAACATCTGAGTCATAAGTTCCTTGTTGGGTACATCATAATATTGTGACCATTCACTGATTAAGTCATGATATATCATGATTCACAAACAGGGACCGGACCAAGTGTGTCGACATCAATGAGTGCATGGACATGCAGAATGGTGGGTGCAACATGGACTGCATCAATACAAAGGGCAGCTACTTTTGTGCCTGCAGTGACAACTATGTGCTGGACACAGACCAGCATACCTGCATAGGTAACTGAATACTAACTTCCCTTGGTACAAACTATTGATTTTAGGGGGCAGAACACAAGAGAAACATCTCAAAACCTTTTTGATGTAAAGAAGATTGTGTATTCCATCAAAACATGTCCGATAGCAACTTATGCCTTTTGCCATCTTCAGACATTTTACCACAATACTAGCCACCACACTACTTCTCATGTGTGTTTCTTAGTCCTAAGATTTTGAATACAAAATTAATTTCACAATATGGTATGGCTCTTCACACTCTTTGCAGAGAGAAATGCTGGCTGTGACCCCCTGGATGAGCCTGAACACAGTGAAGTACGCTGCCCAGGACATCCTCCTGGAATCAAGTACCCACCAGGTGCAGAATGCCACATACGCTGCTCAAAGGGGCACAAGATTGATGGTTCACACATTCGCATCTGTGGAAAAGATGGACGCTGGTCAGGTGACAGCATGTGTGTTCGTAAGTACTGTATCAATTTCCTCCTACAATTAGGTCCTGGATTCAGTTCTCTTCAATCTCAGTAAATGGTATACTTTTCCTGTGCAAAATGTGTCTTATAGTTTCAATCTCTGCCTCAGGTGTGCCAAAATGATGACATTCCTTAATTTTCCATATTTATATTTCATAATCAGCAAAACATCCGGTGTTCATGTCAGTAGGAATCACTGGATTCATCCAACAGTGACAATGGCAATGACAATGTCTAAGACTACAAGTGCTATGACAACAAGAACAAGAGCCTTATGCTTTTCCAGCAGCATGGATGAGGTATCTATTCTTCAGAAGAGTGAGAGTGCATCACTGGATATCTTGTTCCTGACATTTCAAGACAGAATAATGTCCCCATATTGAAGGTTCAAAGGGTCTAAGAATCTTCATGTCATTTGAACATGAGAACAATACAATGCTTGGCAATGGCAGGAACCAAATGCCCAGTGATGATGTGTCACATCTAAGAAGACAGAGAAATACCTCAACAAGAACAAGAAAAAGAACTAAAATGACATTCATCAGTCCCATTTCACATGTACAACACTGTGATTCTTTTGAAGTCACTACTTACTACCAATTTTGAAGATTTTTGTTGTAACTGATTAAACTTCTTGGGTCTTCCTTAAGATTGTTTATAGTTTTTCTGAATGTTTAATTGTTCCCAGTGTTCTAAACTTACAGAATCAGAATGTACACATATATGTATCAATATCATATACTTATGCATATCATATTGACACTGAAGTTTACAAACTATATACCATATATTGTGCCATGTATCAGCTTCAGATGTCCCACAACCATTCATCCAGTGCCCACGGGATATAAATGTTGACCTTCCGGCTCATCAGAACTTTGTTCATGTGAGAATTCCTCAACCTATGTCAAATATGGACTGGTGGAGGTAAGTGTCTTAAGAAATAATCACATGAAATTATGCTTGATTCATTTAAAATATCTAGGTTCTATGAAATTATAGCATGTCTCACACACTTTTTTCCAATAACAATTCAAGTTTACTGTACATATATTACAGTGTCTGAAGAATGTCACAGAATGTCAGAAATGTTTAATAAAACTTATCCCTGAAGAATCCTACATCACTCTTTTAATACACCTCAGAAGACCAAGCAACATTCTGAAACGTTGCCTCTTTCTTTCTTTTCTCCTTTCTTTCTGTCTGGCTCTCTTTCTTTGTTGTTATAATTTCCATTTGCAGTGAAAGAAAAAGTTTTTTTTTAATTTACAGGTTAATGAGGTTTCTGTTTGGTTAAACATATGATTAAATATGCATATATGCAGTAGCAACATGTCATCTTGTCACACTGTTGATGACAATGAAACATGTTTACCAGGATCACTGCTGGTGATAGACAACATATGTGATATATGCAACACACACACCTCTTCAAATACATTATACTTCAGAAGTTTTTGGAGATGAAATAGGCAAATGGATGGATATATATATGACAACCTTATATGTATTTTATTTGAAAACCTATAAGAATCATTCAACATGCAATAATTTAGTAAATAACTTGAGTTATAGCACACTTATGGCCAAAATATTTTGTAAATTTACATGCTCTGTACAAGAAAACCACCCATTATTCTTACTACTTATGCAGCAACTGAAATTTTATAATTGTATGAGAGAAATATATTGTTCTGACCTGGATACTCGAAAATTTCTCCTGCATGGTGCCCATCACTCCATTTATCAGGCAGAGGTTGTTGAATTTGCAGATATGTGGACTCAATCCCTGCTTGGGGCAAGCAACTAGAGGCAGATCTGCATGTAGGAAAGACAGAAGTCACGTTCTGGGCCCACAGTCCAATTGGAAACAGTTCAGCTTCTTGTAGTGTGATTGTGTATGTTCAAGGTAAGCTGGTTACCTGCCCAATCACTACATAACACTGGGTAATGCATTTCAGTGACTAAAAAGGAAGAGAAATTCACCAGAATTGTATAGATTTCTTTCATAATTCCTACAGTGAGATTCTCAAAAAGAACACTTGATAAACCAACAGCAACCCTGGGATACTGATGATGGTTGTATAAATCATATGCTGACAATTAATAAGAAAGTTACTACCAAAGAATATATATAAATTTTCTGGTAACATAAAAACATATGTAATCCATGATTTGTAATATAATGTACAATTTTCTGAACAGTTGGTGTTTCTTCTTCAAGCAAATAATTAATTCATCCTTTGATGAGTCAACTGAATTTGTGGCTGTTAAACTTTTCAGATAATGAAAGCCCACGTGTAAGAGACTGTCCCCAGTCATTTGAGGTACAGTTGCTACCAGGTGAGATGTCCAGGACTGTTTCCTGGGCTGAACCAATTTTCACTGATAATGTGGGGGTGGATCGAATATATAAATCGAAGGTAAGCAGATTTGTCGAGAACTACAACAACTATAGTAGAGTCAAAAATATAAATACTACTTGCTTTACTGCCAACTAGTTAGTTTGTATTAAAAATTTACAATATGTGACCTGTGAAGAAATCTTACACTTTTCGGTTGATAACAAGAACAAAGTATGGTGAACTTTGCCACCACTATACTAATTATGCCAATGTAAGAAATACTTCATTCAACACACATGTTGTGCACAATGTAATGTTGTTCTGTTATGTTCTGCCCCTAAAGTTAAAGTAACCCATCAGGACTTTGTTCTCTCAAAATGATTACGTCTAGAAAAATCAATTCAGATAAATATTTAAAAGTTCAACAAAAATGCAATGACACTTTGTGCATTTGAGTATCCCAACATTCTGTATTGAAATAGTTAAATATAAAAGTGAAAGGAAGTGTCTACCAGATGTCCTGTGCACCCATAGTTCAGGTATGAAGAATATCACTGTGTTAACATTAAACTTTTCAGGAACCAGGACAACAAATGTCTCCTGGGCTACACCATGTGAACTATTTGGCTCATGATGCTGCAGGCAATAGGGCAAAGTGCCATTTCTCGGTGCATGTTAAAGGTATGTACCAACATTATTTCTTTGCTTTGATCCAATTGCCTCAAACCCATACACTTGCAGCCTACAAGACTTCTGGAGCCTGTGGAATGTTAAGACACGATAATTTTACATTCTAAACTGTTCTGACCATGTTATATTACACTCAGGATGACATGAGTTCTGAACTTTCTCCATTGTCCGGCATTCCTAAAAGAACAAAATGTTTTGAAAATGGAGCTGTTTGTGTCCTCAGGCGAAAGTGTCTGGGGTCCAGCGATTAAGATAGCTCTTCCTGTCAGATCCAGGTTAGGAGGCGCCTCTCCAATCTTTCATCTGAAGATGGCAAATTTAATGTTGTTTTTTGAATACCAGAGAAAGGAAAAATGTTAAGAAATCAAGCAATCATAAATGACAAAGTTTCATGATGTGGATATGTAGTTGTTGGAAATTGTACAATCTTGAAGCTGTAGGGGAAAAAAACATTTTTCTGATTTCACCAACCAGCTTATTTGATTTATGTTTCAGAAGGGGATTTGCAGAAAGAAATGTCTCCTCCAAATGTAAGTCAGAGCAAGTGCCTGTTATTCACACTAAGAATAATTAATAGTAGCAACATTCACACTATCAGAATGACTAAAATAACAAGCAAATCAAGTGACCCATCTTGAAACTTGACATCCTAATCAATCATCCACTGAAGGATTATGCCTGTTGTGTCACATGTTTTGCCAATAAGAAATTGATGACTACCAAATTTGAACATTCAAAGTTGAAGTCAGTTATTTGTATTGACCCATGTTTTCGTATTTGCCATACAGAGCTCTGCAGATGGCTATAACAGAAGAAACCCTTCTTGGACATTCATGTAACAAATTGTATTAGTAGGAACAAATAACACACGTTGGTAAACTACTTCAGAAAAAAGGTGTGATGATTTTCCATTTTTAATTCATAGGCCAATTCATTACAGTTGACAAAATATGTGACCTGAATGTGATAACATTTCATCCCTCAATACAACTTTCCAACTGGGGCGTGGAATTCTTTAGAGTAAATAATTCCTCGAATTAATTGGACTGTTTTCCATTCAACAGCATGTTGGTGGTTATGCCAGAAAGACTGTCATATGTCCAAAGAGACCAGGAGCATTGAATGGTGCCAGTTCAAGCTACCCGGTCAGTGTGACATCGTGTTTTGTTCTGCTGTTTTTTTATTTATTTAAGCGCAGAGCAAGAGACTTAATTTTGTATTCAATTGCAGTGGCAGGTACCAGCAGGGTGCTTTATCCGCCGTACACGGACACAGGTTATAGCTGGAACTTTCACTGTTCATCGCAGTGGCATACCAGGCTATGATGTCAACTCAGCCAACATTAACACAGGTAGAGCTAATAATCTGCAAGTCTGTCACTCTGCATGGTAAAATATAAAATGAACAAAGATAATTTGAGGGGTTCCAAAATCTATCTATCTGGTTTTACAACAGCTGTCGCCATCTTTCGGAAACCAAACGCCATTTCTCTCTGTTTCTCCACTGATCTGGTTCTAAATTTCTTGTTGTCATGGCTGCTTGTACTCCTTCCATCCACGTTTTTCTTGGACATCCTCTTTTCCTTCTC
>JGI20166J26741_10674448_pt1 | contig 15360 bp, 6 predicted proteins | sample TergutCu122P5_FD_26741 | JGI IMG/M metagenome (IMG submission 26741)
GCAATAAACATGAGTTTTGCTACCTCTCAATTTTCACATTGCTATCTCTATTGTGGAATGAGAAAAAAAAATGTGGGGCATTACTTTCTGAGCAACCCTCTTATTTTCAGATACTTGATGATCACAGAATGTTTTGTGAATTTTGGAGCTGCCACATGCTACTGCCTTCTGGCAGTCAGCCTTGTAAAACAGAGATTTAAAATCTTCATTTCCCAGATAATAAACTTTTAATGATGTATGGCCATCAAGCCTGCTGTAAAATTCCTGTTCTTGGACAGAAAAAATTAATAGGCAATTTTCTCATCAGTTGGTTGAAGTACACCTTTTAGTTGATGAAGGAATAATGTATCTGCTTTTCCTGTGTGTTGTATTTTTGGGAGGTACGGTTGTGAATATGAGAGCTGGACCGATCTGTTAGGGGTATGCTGCCTGGTAGACTTCGGTATGAACGGTGTTGAATATTCAGGTTCTACCATCAGAGATACATGTATTTGTGGTTCATATCTTATGAGAATTTGGATTTATGTACTTAGAGTGGTTAGGACTGCAGATGAAATAATCTACAGCTATGAAACAAATGAATATGGTTACTGTAGCTGATGGCAAGTTCTCCACCACATACTTTGGAGAGAGATTATATGGTATTGTGCATCAAGCACATTATTATTATTATTACTACTACTACTACTACTACTACTACTACTACTATTACTTCTACTGTGCTTATGTTCTGTGATATGAGAAAAACCATAAACACTTTTGGAGCATATCTCAACAGAAACATGCCATCTTGTATATAAACTATAGCGTTACTGAATGGTAATATCCAAATTCATTTGAGCTACATATGCAGGGTGATTCAGGAAGCTTATTTCACAGGTGAGAAATTTCATATAATTGTAGATCATTGGTAATGAATTTATCATTACCTGAATGTTAAAGCTAGTAGAATAAGTAAACATGGAATTAGGTAAAGTATTTATTCCTGAACTTAAATAAATATTCAAATGACCATCTTCGGTCTTGTAACACATCTTGTCATGTCTGTGAATCGAGGATGTAGCTGACATCCGTTTGTTAGGATTATCTTTTACAGTGTACACAACATCAAAAACACAGTAGTGCAGTGTATCTTGTATGTCCATTTTTTTTGTTGATACATCAGATCTGTTATATACCCCCATGGGTAAAAATTGTTGGTAGCTACAGTCTAGAGACCTGGATGGCCAACACTATGGACTTCCACAACTGATCCATTAACCAGGAAAGTGATGGTCAAGTTACATTTTGAGTGCGCAGCTTTAGTGCGAATTTTTAACTGGTTTTATTGTATTTGTGGTACACAGTCATAATAAACATGTTTTGTCTTTAGTGCACATGGATGGGTGGGTCACATGAGAGTGTCATCTGCATGAAGAAGGATGTTGAATGTATTTTGGCTGGGCCAGAAGACAGCAACTACAGTTTCTACCTACAGGCATCTCTCTCAGATATTCACCGCTTACTGTCAGAAGCAAAACATTTCAAAAACACAGGTAACTAAGGTGTCAGTGAACAACTAGAAGGATTATATTCTGTTTTCCACTATGTTAGGTGCAGCAGCTGTTGGAGGTTTGTATTTGAATCAAAAGGTATGCAGACATTGAGCTTAATGGATTAACAAACTCTATCCCTTTGTAAATCTTAAGACCACTGGGTCAGCTTTAGTCCTTTTACTTCCAAAATAAAATGAGATATAGAAACTCTGTGAATGACTGGGTACTGTAGTTGAGGTAAGCAGTTGTATTAGCAGCAGCAGCAGCAGCAGTTGTAGTAGTAGTAGTAGGAATAGTAGCAGAAGTGGTGTCAGGCACAGTAATAAATTAATTGAATTATTGTTGCAGATCCTAATGCCGTTAACACAAGGAAGACGGAATTTACCAAGAGATTTAGTGAGCATTTATCAACTTCACTTGTTCAAAAAGACAAACTGCGGCTTCTCATTAAAAAATTGGAATATTACTTGTCATGGTCTCAGGATCATGCTAGTGAAGTCTGTTACCAAAGACTTGAAGTATAATTGAGCTCTCAAGAGGCTGTTTTTGTTGTGACATGATTATTATATCAATGAAGAATAAATAAAAGTGGCATTTATATTTTAGAAACCTGTTCTTATGACTGAATGTAGGTTTCAGCAGTTTAGTAGGAAAATATTCGTACATTTAGTTCGTGAATTTTCCCGGGTGAAAAATATTCATGCACAGTAAAGATATTTACAAATGGTTGTGCCTTGAGATTTTCGCCCTTCTTTGATGTTACGCAGCAAAGGTCTCATTTACAATGTAGCGGAAGCTTGAAATCAGGCATATGTTGTTTCTTATATCCACCTTGAATATATAACAAAGAGGAAACACTGCTACAGTTAACAAAATCTTAGGCAGATCCTGTGTTTGATTGTTGGCTTGGAGGCTGACTATTCTAGTTAAGTTTTTATGGTTTTTTTCTCAGTCCTACCCAGTCAAATTCTTGGACAGCACTTTACAATGTGCCATGAATGTTTGCTTCCATGTCCTTTCTAGTTTACTCAACTGTTTCACTATATGACCTGTAGAGTTGAGAAAGTGTCATTAAATAAACATAGAAAAAATGAAGTTCCCTGTATAATACTGAGAGAGGCAAGTAGCATTGTTGTTACACTAGCTGGGCAGTGACAAACCACAGGCATGCATGCCACAAGGCAGGGGTGCACAAATCGTGGGCAGCAGGTTGCCCAGTGACTGAATTTTGTATGGTGGTGCCCAATATTTAAGGGTTCTCAGTGTGGAACCAAAATTTTTAGGTGGGTCCTAGATTTTTGGAAAATTTGTAGACCTCTTCCACAAGCATGCTGACAAAATGATTAGCATGCAAAATTCTTGTTTCAAAGAAATATTATGATTAAAATATCAACCAACTTGCTACAGTAACTCCTTTGTACTGTCGCTGGCTAGGGTGACAGTCACCCTAGCCAGCGACAGTATGAAGGAATTATTCTACCATGACACATGCTATTCAACTTGTTACTCATAATGTCAACATAGAGCCAGTGAATCAGTGAAAGCAAAAGTTAGTTATTACGATACCTACTTGAGTGTGCCTCCAACATCAACATAAAGTCTGATACTGTTAACGGCAACATAAAGTCAGTTAACTAGTGAAAGTAAAAGTTGGATTTAATGATACCTTCTTAAGTGTACTTTTAACATCAACCTAAATCAGTGAATAAGTGAAAGTGAAAATTGGATATTACAATACCTACTCGAGTATACAACTGATCAACACTTCACTCCAATACACAAAGCAACAATCAAACGGAATCCACGCCTGTACGCCTTTACACATCTAAACAATTAACGACACATCATAGGGAGCTGCCATCGAACTTTCAATTCCATCCACGCTGCAACTCATCAAGGTTGACAACCAAAGAGATATCGCAGGGAAACACGACATCATATGATGTACCGCAAGCACTTCCACCTTCATATGAGATACTAACAATATCAACCTATCTTTGGTCATGCTTTTATCCAAAATTTTTACACTATTAATATCCTGAATATTCCTCTTGTTTTTGTACAAGTATACGATTTTAATGAGAATTTTAGATGTACAATATGACATAGACATAATGGCATCCTTATCATTTGTAAACATTAATGGGATCCCAGAAATGTACATGGTATTTTAAAGACTTGTTTTAAACAGAAGGCCTGATAAGGGTCAAAACATGTAGCCTACTCCTATTAATAAATATTGATGTGTTCGACTTATTGTTAATTTCATTTTCTGCTATTTCTAGCAACACATCGGGATGTCTAAGATCAAATATGGGGTAGGGTAGTAGCATAGATTTTGCACCAGGTTTTTGCTTGTGCAGAGCCTCCTATCTTTTACTCATTATTTTTTTAAAGGAAGGGACATGAGGTCACAATGTGTAGGAATATTCTCATATGGGTGCACACGTAATTCAGAAGTGGTTGTGTGAATAAGACACTTAGCAGGAAGGGAGTAGTGGGTCTGTCCACTCGACTGGAATGAGCTGCTACATGTACCTTCACCTTCCTATGCAAGGAGTAGGTGCTACAAATCCATTTTAATGTCCAGAAGTTTTAATACTTCTCTTGCCATCTCAGTCTTATCATATCTTCTACACTGATTTTTAGTTTCTGTTTCAGATGATGTGTCATGGTTCCCAAGGTACCTTGTGTAGGCATTTCTCATATTGAGCGAATTGAAATTCCACATCTATCACCTTCTGCGTATGTGCTACAGTTGGTATAAGTTTGGTTGTGAATGGTCAATAACGAAGGGCATTTTCTTGAACGAAGTACCTTCTCCACTGTATCTCTCCTTCTGTTCCATGGATCTTTTTGAAACTCCACACCTATCACTCACTGTGAATGCTTTACAGTTGGTATAGGTTTGATTGCAATTGGTCCATAACGAAGGGAACATTACTTGAATAACCAAGTACATTCTCCACGGTATCTCACCTTTGTTCCATGGATCTTCCTGAAACTCCCCACCTATCACTGACCGTGTATGCACTACAATTGGTATAAGTTTGTTGCATTTGGACAATAATAAGGGCACTTAATTTGAAGAACGAAGTTCATTCTCTCATGTTTCGCGCCTTCACTTCCATGGATCTTTCTGAAACTTGAAACCTTTCACTCACTTCGCATGCCCTACAACTGATATCAGTATGGTTGCGAGCAGACAATAATGAAATACCTGAAGAACAGATTACCTTATCTACTGTATCTCGCCTTCTGTTCCATGGTTCTTTCCCAAACTACACACCTATCACTCACTGCGCATGTGCTACTACTGGTATAAGTTTTGTTGCGAACGGTCAATATTGAAAGGCATTTAACTTGAAGAACAAAGTACTTTTTCCACAGTAGCCTTCTATTCCATGGATCTTGCTGAAACTCCACAGCTATCACTCACTGCGCTTGCACTAAAATTGGTATAAGTTTGGTTGCAATTGGTCAATAATGAAGGGCACTTTACTTGTAGAACAAAGTACTTTCTCCAGGTATGGATGCAAGACCTTAGACCCAAATCATAAACTATGGGCCTCCAACCATTTTTGGCAAAGCACCACACCAGTTACTGTGGGCTGATTTGAGGGCCGCACATGAACAAATAACAAGTGGTATACCTAACTGCCTAAATTATCATGTAATTTATATAGCACCTAAATAATTTACAAATGTGGCTGCCGGCCACATTGTATTATGTGGCCTGCAGGTTAGAGACCCATGTTTACAGTGCTCTAGCTCATGCCACTTCTTAATGACATACTTTCAGAATACAGTATGAAGTAAACTTACAGTGTTCTTGCTCTAAAAGCGCAGCTCAATCTACTTTCTCAGTGGCATGGCTAGCCAACATTGTTACTAGCCATCGGCTAGCTGTGATTATGAGACTCTCAGGGATCACAGGAGTGTGTTCACTGAGTCAAATTGCTGTTAAAAATGTTTAATAACTAACACCAAACTTAATGTCAAGTTCCAGATTTGGGTGTTTATTAGTTTCAAAGTCACGGTTGTACAGACGATGGCACATATTGTTTATACCGTAATACTGTCTCCCAGCCAGACCTCTAAACAACTCCCCAGCATCCTGCTCTCTCCTTGTTGCATTTGTGCAGTATCCTACCTTTCTGTTTTCTTTTATGCTGTTGTGAAGGTCTACGCCTACCCATATCGTTTGGGTCCTGAATGCTGAGTTCAGTGCTCTCTCTAAATGCTCTGAAGAATTGTTTTTGAAATCACTGGTCCCTGTGTCATAGGTTTTCTTTTCTCTCTTCTAGTGGGCAAGGGACTCAAACCTGCAACCACACACAATGTTATTATGTATATTCCCAAAAAGTTTCCCAGGCTGGACTCAAACTAGGCCTGAAAATGAATGTCTGGTTACAGTGTGAAATGTCAACAGATGATACGGAGGTTTACCATCATACATTCGGAAATTTAAACACTTGATTTTGTTTCTAGCAAATTTCATGACACCACAACCCAGAAAATAGTAGTTATTATGGTTTCAGATTTTATATGTTTGTGCAAACAAGTAAAATTCTACATAGTGCCTTGCATAAAAAACCTTTGGACTTAAGAGTGTCATTGACTTTACAGACCAAGGTTCATTGTTATTGTTTTACTGTGACCATCTAACGTACATAATGCTGAGTTCATATGAGATTACTGAAATGAAACTGACACCTCACAACATTCCCCATACATTTGTATGACAGAATTATTTAACCCTTATCCTGCTAACAAGGAGAATATGGTGAGCTCCTAATAATGCCAGCAAGTGGCAGATGGGATTTAACTCAGCATTTAAAGGGTTAACACTACATCTACTCTAAACTTGATGGTAGACTTTTGGTCCACCCGACTTAAAAAAACAAAATAAGAGTACACATTATACTACACCTGCAGTAGTAAACAAATAACTGCTTGAAATGGTAATTAAAATAACAAAACCCGCATATTTACTTCTAAAACAAATGTCTGTGGGAGCACCCCTACAATGAGGAGTACTAATGTATATCAGTCGACTGTTTGGTAACCCTGCTGCCACAGTCATAACTTATTTTGCTGAAGAATTTCTGACATCTACCAACATACCTCAACCATTATCATGGCACATTTATTTTATTATTTAAAATACCAAATTTTCTAGATATCAACATCATACTGTAGTAAACGTTTTTCCTACAGAACGAACATGGGCTTCAGCTTCACTCTTAGTATCTCTGCAGAGATCTGCCCCAGAAAATCTAGTACAGTACCACCATACAAATGGAGCATGCCACTCTTGGACTTTCAATAAATTTTGAAGCTGTCCCTGTGCATAAGCACCATGCTATGAACACATATGGGGTAGAGGACATGTAACTCCATGCATTCTGAACATCAACACTAGAATGAGATGAGCTTCATGCTTTTGCTGTATTATCCCTACGGGACCCCAGCACCCATTGGATAGGAGGCTGCATGAACCCACAGCAGACAAGTATGATGTGGGGAAGAGACAACCTCTTGCCCTATTGAGACTCGGGATTCCTGCTCTCAGTCATGTAGCTTACATCTTTGGCACTGAGCTGTCAATGGCTTCTCTCTGAATTATGAAGATTAAACATGCCTGCAAACTATGATTATCAGTACATACAGTGCAGAAAATTTATTTAAACTTGATGAACATGTATGAAACATGATGGAGACTCCATTTCACCTTCTGAATTTGGAAAAATTCCTTCCTCTTCAGTTAGGCCACATACCTCGCTTCCTGTTCTACATTTGGCATATTACATGAAATGTCTCCTTGAGCTAAGATACAAAATACAAAGAACTCTTTTATTTTAATTACCCAGACTCTTGGGTTTAATCAACACGACCCAAACTCAGAAACCCACTATGCTTTATTTTCAAGCAATGATTGCAAAGCAAGAGAAGTAGAGGTCTGTATCCTACTTGTGGCATGCAAGAGAGAGAGGCAACAAATTTTTATCTCATGCCTGTCAAAGTTTTAGGCAGTATGCAGAATAAATATGACATAATTATAATGAGTTTGGAAACATTTATTTTGCATATATATTTCTACATTTTGTAAGTACAATGTTGATGCTTCATTATTATACAAGTATTACAAAAGAAGGTACAAGAATAGGCCTACTACAGGCACATGGGGTATACAAAATATACCTTAAGTACTAGGAACAAAAGTTTTTATAAGACTACATGAGACATAATAATATTATAGGATATTACCAGAAAGACATTACTGTTTTCACTGTATTTACTTACTGAAACATGTGACATCATTGTTTGATGTCACTGATCACATCACTCATGGCAAAGTGTGCTGTTGCTAACATCAATATCATGAAGCAATGTTAAACAAAATGGTGTACACAACAGAACAGCATAGGTTTTAAGTGGCTACTGTACTGGGTGACTAATGCATGAATTTTGAATATGAATTTACACAGTCTAGCTGGACTGCAATAGATGGATTAATTAGAAAGTTTAAAAAAATTGGGATCATATATGACAATATGCATGGAGATAGTAGAACACCAGATAACATGAAATGCATTCAATTAACAATGTTGCGCAGTCTAAAGTATGTGTACTTGTTTCTTAACAATTTGCCTTAGGAGATTCACTGTCTGCAAGAGCTGAAACTGCTTCCACACATGACAAATGTGGCAATGCTTTGTGCAATTGCTGGAGAACAGAAAGTTCAGTTCTGATAGTTAATTTGTGCCATTTCTCAAAGAAAATCCAAAAGTTCTGCACAGAAATTTGTATACAAAGTTCATCCTCCTGTGACTGGCCGTGTTAACAAGCAAAATGTGTGCATATGGGCTGCACAGACTTATATTAAATAATGCAGACACTGTTACATCACCAATAATTCACAAGGTATTGGGCTGTTTCATCTAGTGGTATTGCTGACACTCTTGTACAAAGATAAGTATGCGGGCTGCTATCACATGTACATTATCAAAGAACATTCTCTCCCATTACTCTGAGCTTTTGGAGTCAATTTTGAAGAAACATTTCTGTCAACAAGATGTGCCTTGACTGCACGTGCAGTGATGAAAGTTCATGGTAACATTGTTATGACTTAGTTCTTCATATATAATCAATGTCCTGTACATTATCCATAAGTCTGACACCAGACAGCATTCTCTTCAGACTCAACTCACATGACTTCTTCTTAGGGTATACTGTTTGTGGAAAACAAATTCCACAGCAATGATCAGCAACAGTGTACTCACTATGGTGTAAGTAGCAAAAACTGTCAAAGACAACCAGAGATGATATTTGATGGACACAATGCATTAAATGAAAATATTTTCACTTGACTTCACTCTTTAACTCCAGTGTTCAATGACACCAAACACAATGATGTTTGTCATGTATTTTGATAAATGCATACAATTAAACTGGGGTCTCTCTTTGGTATGACCTTGTATACAGTATTACAAGTAAAGACATCATGGTCCATGCTTCAGCTGCTCTTTAAAGGATTTTGCAATCAAACTTAAAAAATCACTCAGGTCATTTGTCTTTACAGAGAATTGAAGATTCTGAACAACACCCTGGAAGTACTAATGTGTATCAGATCAGCACACACAGACAAAACAGCTATTGCTAATATCACTGCTATATATAATGCCAGTTCAGGTTGGTGGTAGTGTTGCTATCCATATTTCAGGTAGTAAATTTTGTGCTGTGTATACCTTTATGTTTATGGATACACATACACATACATTTACACACACATGTCCTTTGATATTTGTATATGTCATCAGAATTTTATTCCTGATAAAACTTCTCCATTATTCATAGTCTGAACAGAGCGTCATAAACTGAAGACCACAATATCATTCTTCACCAACATGAAAACCCCAAATTATGTGTATGTCGTATCACATCCAAATATTTCCCTAACGCAATTTTTACCTGGCTTGAATAAGTGTACCAGTGAATTTGCAAAATTCCTCTGACAAAAACTTACAGTGCACAACACAGCTATCACCAAGGACCATCTACCAAAATTTGCAGAAATTCATTTGGGACTGTGGAGGAGATGAAGGGGGGTTTTGGTTCCTGAAGCTATCAGCAAGGACCAACTAGCAGACTTCTGAGAAATTTATATGAGAATGTGGAAGAGACATTTGGGGATGTCACTTCCGAAAGTTAGATAAGTGAAGCAGCTGGCCAACTCTGTTCACATGAAATCCCCTTCAGCAGTCAGGAGCAGCAGGCTCCAAGAATGAGACAAGTGATAGGGGAACTTGAAAAACAGCTACAGCAGATGCACAATGACTATCAATCATCATTTGAAAATACACAGCAATTGGTGCAACAAATAATATCCTTCAAAGTGAAAGTGTTATGTAACCCAACTAGGAGGATAGTGAATCCACTGCAGGGCAAGAGGAGCATTCCTCAAACTCAGGTACTTAACAAACCCAACCCCTTATAGTATCAGGTGCCACTTCATCACAAGAACTCTTGTGACACTGGTTCTCTTCATTTCAGCCTGTGGCCAGTGAAATGTAGTCATGGATGTGGGGATTTACTATGGCACCTGCTGAATAAACTGAACCATCTACAGTGATCACATGCAAGCTGTGTGATTACTATACAGTTATAGTTCATGGCTATACAGTCGACTTGACACTCCCCAGTAGATATTCCCTATGAGATAAGTCTTGTGTAAACCACTGATGATACTGCAATCAGTAACTGGATGCTGGGCAGTTCAAATGGACATTTACAACATGAAGTTGTTACCTAAGCCAGACATGGAAACCAAATGTATAATTTTCATCATGTATAACTACTGACAAGGCACAAAAAAATGACAGTACTCATTTAATTCAAAGAAACAAGACACCACTCTATAAGTCCACATGGAAATGTTTCTTCTCGCATTATGAAAATATTGAAAATTGTCATTAGTGTCTATTATTTATGATAAGAGTTTCAGCTATGACTAGACATCAAAAGCGTAAAATGGTTGATAATTTCAAATGCTAGTTAAGCAAAATAACAATTATAATGATCATCACTGTAATTGTCATTGTTCTCCTCCTCCTCCTCCTCCTTATCATCATCATCATCCCAGACACAGCCAAACCTAATTACGATTTTGACTGATTCTGGCAGGCAGATGGTCAGCTGTCCTACACAAGTATCTTGACATACTGCATATCTTGCCACATATTAGATTTTTTATGAAAGTTCTCTTTTCCTACATTAGCAGATTCCAGGAAAGGTGTCAGAACCCCTGGACTGGTTTCTGGCAACGGCATTAAACCCAGGTGCAATAGAATTCAATTATATTCTTTTGTAATGCAAAAACATATTATTGAACCACACAAGGCACTGTCGATATCAGAGTAGGATCATGTGTGCACAAGTTAGATCTCACAAAAATAATGTAGGAAAACAGACAGCTAAGATTTACCCACAATGCAAGGTGTTCCTCTGAAGAGACAAGTGTATTTTCTGGAGCATGACCTGTAATATAGCAATACGCCATAGTGACCAGATGAGAGTAACTAACAATGATACCCCGTAAAGCCTACAAATTTTTGTCACCACATATCTTGCCTGAAGATAATCCATGCAAACAAGATGATGATTTTAACATAAATAAATATGATAAAAGTTTAGTGCACTAAGATGGTATAAAAAATTCTTGTATGGAAATGAAGTACTGAAACACCCATAAAAGAAGTATGTGGTACTGCCATATATTCAATGTTCACTGATAATAGGGCAAATTTCTGGGGCCAAGGCTAATTTTTGTATAGTTCTTCAAAGAGAACATATCAGATGTATAATCAACAAGATGCATAATCTATCATTTCACTTACATCTCCAGCTGTAAGTTACTCAGTTACTGTCTCACTGGTTTTCATCTCATAATAATTATGACATCAAAATTATGTTTGCTTTATGAATTTTTCATCCTCTCTGTAACCTAATAACTTGGTAAAACCATAACGTGTTCTTTTACCCTGGCAAATGGGTGGTTATATTCTTCCCATTTACTTACACATCAAGGCAGCTTATGAACTTACACAAATGGTATTCTGTTGATGATTAAATATATGAACATCAAACTTTTTTGTTCAGAGTCAATAATCTGTAATTTAACCCTTTGGTGCAGACACTGCAATATGTGACAGCTGCCAGTGAACTGGGCAAAGACTATACAAGTTTAAGTTCACAGCACAGTAGTGGTTTGCTAATCCCAAGCTTCCTTTAATGAAGCTTACCTGTAAACCTAACTTGGTGAAAATAACATATGTAGATAAGATAAATTTATGTGAGAATCTGAAACTATTTGCAGAACTGGAGTGATTAACCTCTGAAACATCACAACTTTAAAACTCCTAGGTAGGAAATACTTGTAAATTAAAATGCAAAACTTTCTCAAATAACCCACAGCAATTATTACCAGTGTTAAAGTATTTATAATAGTAGCCTTAACATTCCCGACTTCACCACACAGCAAACAGCAAAGTTAGGAACTTCCTATTAAATGGAACAGTACCATTAATAAAACAATACAATGTCAGATTAAAAAAACAATACAAAATGTAATATGAATTTTTCACTCATACATCTGTGACATCCTATACATAACCCAATGACCATTTATATATTCATCATGGCTATCTATTTCACTTAAATCTTGTAAATAAACTATTAAAAAGTATAAAACTTATTTTAACTCTCTAATGCTAGCGCTACTACAGCCTGGCTTCATATCTACTGTACACAGATTCATCACCGCCAAGCCAGAAACATAACAGATTTTATTCTGTTTTGAAACACAAAGTTAAAAAACTATCAGAGTACATCATGTAACTAGAAATTTCAGCTGTCACAGAATTCTATAATTCAGATATGCAAATGACAAACATAAGTACTGTAACAAGATGCCTGTCAAAAACTCTATGTATAAAAACTCGTACATATACATAATTTATGTACATTAATATACATAAGAGTATGGAGGTACTTTATGTATCTGTCAGATCATGACATAAAACAAATGTTACTTTGGAATCCAATGCCTATTATATATGCTGTAAGTGAAGTGTAGGATGACTATTGAATGGTTTGCATTCTGCAATATACATTACAGGAGAACACTGAAGAATGATAACATTTAAAATATGTACTCAGTGATCAAATACTGGTAGTACAAAATACAGTACTAAGTACTGAGATTCTGGGTGCAGTGTGACTCATCAACAGATCTACTAGCAGGCCCATGCATGTTAATACAAAAATAAAGAAGAGATATGCATGTTTCTATCAAACCTGATGCTAAAGAATTGTTAAAAGTTGCTATATTTCACCCTGTATCCTTTAGAATCACATTCTTTTATGCAACCAAAGCTGTAATTCAGAATGTTGAACATAATACAGGCAGGTTTCTCTTTACACAATTTCTTTTTGTGTGATTTTGCTGTCATACAACTTGAAAATTTACACCACTTTTCAAATTTACGCAATATTGTTAGGTTTATTGCAATATGGCATAGACGATACATGATAACTTTTGGCTGAGCGCGATGTGGCATGCACGATCTGTGATCACTCTTGTCTTGTGTTGGAGGCTAGCCATCAGCGATGTGTACGGATTAATTTGGTTAGTGGTATAATGATGCGGCTCCTCTAGTTTCCTCTTCTAAACATTGGTTTTTTCTTACCAACATCAGTGAGAAACATAAATCTACATCAACTAGTGAAATCTAAGTGAAAAACTGGTGAATAATAATCCATCCTGAAGAGAAATTCAACATAATAAGCTGACTTGAAAAAGGTGAATTGTTGACACATGGCATAATGTTAGATTCGCTCACAGCAGCGTACATACAACATGTGCTAACGTTGATGGATTTACAGAAAGTGCTGAGTCAGGACCTGAAGTATTTGTGTAGCAAGACTATTGCACTCCTATCAGAATGAACCATACCAAAATTATGGACATGAGTCTCTTACAATTTCAATGCATTAGAAATAAATATATATATTGTATAGAAATGTATGTATACTGTACATAAAGAACATAATTATATATTGTGCAGGTCCAGATGTCCACTAGTGGTGTAGTCATACACTATATAGGATGAGGTTTCCAATCCCCTAACCCCCAGGAAATACACTGTTGTAAATGGGAATTCTGTGTTTGATTTGCATAACGTTTTTCAGGAATGTACCCCTGCCATACAATGAGACATACCTGTACTTTGATCATCCCTACTTCAACACACTACGGTCTTCATTCTGACTCATATAACTGAATAGAGAGACACAATGGCATAAGTCACATCCTTATTTACGAAGGCTAATTTACACACTAACAATTTTGGATAGTATAAAATCATGTATGTGACATTTTGTATCTACCATGGCATTACAATGACTATCTAAAATACATAAAAACTCAAGTATAAAAATTAAAACTAATGACCATTACAGACTACATCAATACATTTCTTGTTATTTCCGCATTAAGTACGTGCAGCTACACTATGAACCTAAGGCCTGAAGTAGTGTAGAAATACCATAATTATTACCCATAAAAGTTTTTCAGTCCAGCCAATATCAGTAAGATATTCTTGCAGTGTGCTAACTGCAGCTTTTTATCATAACTTTCAAAATAAACTTGGCTTGAAAATAACTAGCACTTTGTTACATGCCTTGAGAATTCAGAAACTTCTTTCAGTCACTTACGTAACTGTAGTAATATCATAAATACCGTGCGGCATACCAATGCAATTAGTAAAAGGAATATCAAATATCCTCTATGATTACTACATCCATTTATGAGAATGTGCCCTATACATATTTATCAACTCAGAAAGTCCATTTCTAATGCTTTTTATAAAAGTATAAAATGCACAAATTCATGATTCATGGTATAGGACAGGTGGTAAATGACACTTAAGCAGGAAGTCAACCATCAGCAGGCAAAGAGATGACAACACTCATGTTTCTTGCAGGATTTAAACCAACAGTCATAGGTGTAATTTCATACTGTGGTCTGGGTTATGACACAGTGGGTGCATGCTACCTCCAACTTGAGGGTAGAAGTAAAGACTGGAATAGCATATTCTTCCCAAACATTAGAGCCCACCTATCAGAGAAGGTCTACATGGTGTCATAACCCAGGCCACAACAGAAATCTTCACTGCCATGACTAACCTCAAATCTCGCATGAGTGTTACATTGTATTGAACAATACATAAATTATGTGTCGGCAGATCGCGATTTTGTCGTGTTGTGTGAAAAAATGTATTTTCTGATGTGTTTTGTATGGTTTATCAACAAAGGCGGTGTGAAGTTTGTGCTCCATTAATTGAAGCAGATATCAACGAAAACTTTGGAGGGAGAACGGAAACATTTCGACACAATGAGTTTGATAGCGTCTCGTCACCTTGTGCGTCCCATATACAACACGTGTGTGAATTCCATAGTGGACAATGGAACACGAACGTATGAATTCCTAGCTACTGAGGAAGAGCTAGCGGCATCACAATATGAACTATCCGAAGTCGAAGCACTCCTATTACACCTAAATGATAAGAAGCAACTATTACTGGAAAGAATTGGTAGGCTAAATGATGCTATCCTGCTTAAACATAATTGTCACCACGTGTACCACTATGGGGCAAGCACAGCCAATCCAATTATTCATGCAAATCGGGCAGAAAGTAGCAGAACAAATGGCAGAACATGGTCAGAAGTGGTTTCAGGAAACCCCAATCAACTACTCCTAGAC
>JGI20166J26741_10675559_pt1 | contig 15357 bp, 6 predicted proteins | sample TergutCu122P5_FD_26741 | JGI IMG/M metagenome (IMG submission 26741)
ACATAATCCTACCGGTCGCACTATGGCCCTGGGGTCGACTCAGCCTCTAACAGAAATGAGTACCAGGTGTATTTCCTGGGGGTAAAGGCGGCCGGTGCGTCAGGCTGACAACCTTACCACCACCCTGTGCCGTTGTCATTAAATCTGGGAACCCTAACTTCCTGGAGCCCTCTGGGCCACTCCAGGTCTGTAACGGGACTGCTTTTTGCCTGCTGCTTTCTTCATATCTCGCTCGACGACATTATGTTCCATGCACTTGAAAGCAGCTGGCTAAATAAATAAACCAACCAACCAACCGACCAAATAACCTTAAAACTAAATAACAGATTGACTGACTTACGAACTTACTAACAAATAAACAAATAAACTAACTAAATGACTTACTAACTAACCAACCAACTACACGGAGCGGAGAACTTCTTGAGTATCTAATGGTTCCTTAGATAATCAACAAATTCCCCGCATTTTATGAGACCCGTTGGTTCATTACCATTCTAAAAATAGCCCACCACTTATTAATTGCACATCTAAACCTAAGGTCTTCCAAACTGTATTTTCCTTCAGGTTCCCACCAAAACACTGCATGCATTTCTCTTATCCGCCATTGTGAAACATGCATCGTCCATCTCATTCTCCTTCACCTGAACAGCTTAAAATATTTAGTGAGAAGTATACATTATACGCACTAGAATCTACGACATTAAATAATGTAGTAATACGAGGTAAAAATAAAAGGTGGGCTTTCTTCATTCATATTATTAGAGTTATTTTTTGGGTTTCATGGTTGGGAGCCGTACTTCATGAACTTTATGGTTTATAAGAAGTTACTTTATGGGAATATCTGAAGGATTAAAAAAAAAATAGAAAGAAAGAGTCGGTCAGGACGTATTGAAATACCTACCACAGAATTTGTATGGGCTAGTGAGCAACATACAGTGAAATTTCAGTAAAGGCAGCGGTATCAAATATATCGTTACGTTCATATGCACAATTAAGACTTAATCAACAAAGTCGCTTTAATCCTGGTGTTAAGATATTTTAATTATCTTCCACGACTTTTGAGACTCGAACTGACGACCTCCTAGATAGGAAGAATACTGAATGTTACATGCAAAAGTTGCTTGAAATTAGTGAGAGGTTTTTGTATTATTCCTTGATCAACTAATCATAACATTACAACAAGAACGCGTTAACTTTGATATAAAAGAGATGTAATTTGCATTGGAATCGACTCGTTCTACAGGAATGGCGGATCGAGGAAGGAAAACTTGCCAAGAAACAGCTGAAGTGCAAGAAGCGAGGGTGAGGAGCTGATAAAGAAGCATTGTAGAAGGGAGCGCGGAATACAGAAAGTGGGCGTGTGTGTGTGTGTGTGTGTGGGGGGGGGGAGGCGGAGGGGTAAGGAGTCCCGAACTGCAGCTTTCTATAGCGCGAGGAATCATTACTTTAGACAGCGCAACAGGAAGGAGTGAAACTGCAGGCAGAATCTTTATAGAAGAAATCCGAATATAACATAAAGTTAACACCATTCGGGGAACAAGTTCACAGAATTAGGTTGTGGAATTAGAAGTAGGCTTTAATGATGTAGCCAAGTTTCAAGAATCCACAATATGCCTCCAAAGTTTGTAATATTCAGAATAGTTCCTTTTGGCTCTCCGGAATTCCCTCAATCGTAGTTACCAGTTTTTAATTTTCTTAACTCTTTTCACGCTACACACTAGAAACCTCGTTTAAAAAGAATGGATTTTATAGACCAGATTTATGTAATATTAAGTAGGTTCAATGAGAGGGGTTTGTGTTGAAGTCCTCCAATTTTTAAACTAATTTGGGATAATATGCTAACATAAATGGACTACTTACTGACTTACCTACCTACGTACATAAGTAAACAACTAACTCCATTTATCAGAGTGCTTGAAGGGGCCACAGCTTCTCAGCTGTTTATAATAATTTTTGCTTTTAATCAATATATGTTTAGTGCCATGTCTGTGTTTTTATACAAATGAATCCATTCCACACTTTCAAATCCGATTTCTTTTGCATTCACTTTAATATTACCTTCCCAGCTACGTTTAAATCATGCTAGTGTAATGTATTATTTTACCCACATACACACCCAACCCCGTACACATTTATTTCATGCATGCAGTATGTCCCGCTCATCTCATCCTCCTTAATATGAACACTGTAATAGTATTTGAGGAAGGCTCCACAACTAGAGGCTGTTTCCTACGAAATACTTTCAGGCCCCTAACAAAAGAACTGTACGCCTTAACTTATATATTATGCCAAAACAACGACTATGTACATAAAACAAGTATAATAATGTCAAGTCCTTTTGCTGCAAGACAGCCTGGTCCCTGGCACGGCAAAAGCGTTGCGGTGATTAGGAACAGCAGAACGGAGATCTCAAATACAGACAACAACCAACTCGCGCACGCATCTTAGCATTAGGTAGATTTAAAAAACTGCAAATCTTAAAACCAGGGACCCAGTATAACCGTCTTAGGCACTTGAAAGTACTGACAGTTGAAGCCTCCATGCCACAAAGCAAACATTCTCCAGACGGAGGCAGCACACGTACATTCCTCCGCAAGATACAGCATACCGAGCAGGGAGTCTTGAACAACAAGACCGCATTTTAAAATTTCACCACGTTAAAAAAATCAAATAACATACAAAAATTCTTAACGGACTCAAACAAATCTGAATTATTAGAAATAAATTTTAACTTTTTAAAAAACAGGCTTCAAATGTCATATTTATGTTACATGAGGTGTGTCCTCCTTTTTGGTTACTAATGGACATGACTATACGTATTCTTACCTGCCATTTGAACTAAAAAAACAAATAACTGCCGATCGCGGTGGCCGTGCGGTTTAAGACGTAAGTCCGAAGCCGCTTGATTGCTGGGATCGTGGGTTCGAATCCAGCAGAGGACATGGATGTTCGTCTCTTGTGGTCGTTGTGTTGTGTGGGAAGCGGCCTCTGTGACCAGCTGTTCACAAGTTTAGATGATTCTTACCGGATGTGTGTGAATGTGCATCTAATGGTGTGTGATCTATAAACGTCAACAACAAAGCGGCCTAGGCCATTACTGGAATGCTGCCCCAAAGAAAAAAAACCATGACATATGCAGGAATTACTTAAATTGTAGTAAACAATTATACGGTAGCCGGCTTAAATAAGTAAAACCTAAAATGACTAGGCTGTGAAACGAACGACCGGGTTGCGGGCCCCGGAAGATTCTGTCTTCGCCTATACGGTGTCGAGACAGATTATTAAGTGCATTCAACCTCCAAACTAATGAATACCGAGGTAAAGAGGTGGCAAAATATAAATGACGGCTTACCTCCATTCGGTGCCAGTGTTAGACTCAGACATTCCACAAACCCATCATTGTATACATTCAGGTACGTTCATTAGAAAAGACGTAACCATTTAAATGATTCAGTATTTTTATCAAGAATTATTATTCTTTAATTTGAAATAAATGTTTCATTATAAAGTACCGTATGCATAAGGTCAGACCGAGCACAAGCAAGATAATAACACCTGTACTTGACTATACACGATAGAAATTTGTATATATTACATATTATATATATTGTGTATGTGTATGTATATATACACGTTCTGCTATCATTTTTATACATTAGATTGTGGACTCTGTATTTTAAATTTAGAAAGGTGTGTGTGTCTGTCCTTCAGAAGTGTTTATTACGTCCAAGATCTATATACAAATCCACATAATTTTAGATAAATCGGACATTCTGTCATAAAACGGTCAAATTAAAAAGCGTATTGAATTTAATTCAGAAATATTAGACATAAATGTTCTATTGAGCTACCGGCCATTTTAATTGTTTAAGACATCATTTTTACATCTGCATATGCATAATTGATTTGCTGATAAGCTAAACGCGGCACTGTGTCTTCTGGATACACTTCTATTTGTAATCGCTTGAAGCTCCTTGGTAACGGCCCAAGGAGGTCGAAACATAAAGCAGACTGACTGCAGACCACTAGGGGTTTCTTCTTGCATGAAGTGTATTTTCTTGGTTTTGATTTCTGTGACTTAAGAAATAAATACATTGTAATATGTAATGTTACAGCAAGAGATAGTAGCAAAGATATTTAGAAGAAGGACTGAAAGGAAAATTGAGGATGTCCTCGGAGAAGATCAGTTTGGATTTAGAAGAGGAAAAGGAACTAGGGATGCAACTGGGGTGCTGAGAATAATAGCTGAACGAACCCTGGAGATAGATGCGGAACTGTGTGTTTGCTTCATAGACTGGCAGAAGGCATTTGACCGAGTCAAGTGGACCAATTTAATGCAGATCCTAAAGGTAACTGTTACTGACTGGCGTGAAAGAAGATTGATTAGAAACTTGTACATGGATCAGAGGGTTAAAATACGACTGAACCGAGGGGAGACAAGAAGTGTGAAGACTGGAACAGGAGTTAGAAAAGGATGCTGTTTATCACCAATTCTGTTCAACTTGTACAGTGAATGCCTTACCAAGGAAGCTCTGGAAGGGTGTGGAGACTTCAAAATAGGAGGTAAAATCATTCACTTTGTGAAATATGCAGATGACCTTGTATTACTGGCTAAGGAAGAAAAGGTGCTACAGGACATGACTGATAAATTAATTGAAACTGGAAGATGTTATGGAATGTAAATGAATGTGGAAAAAACGAAAGTAATGAGAATTTCAAGATAAACCATTCCCAGTAAAAATGATGATAGACCAATAACAACTAGTGAATGAGGAATCTTTTAAATATTTGGGTAGCATGTTAACAAATGATAGAAGATGTACTTGCGAAATTAAACCTAGGATTGCTATGGCAAAAGCTGCATTCAGCAAGAAGAGGGCTCTTTTTACTAGCACATTGGACTTAAAATTGAGGAAGAAACTAGTAAAATGCTACATTTTGAGTATAACTTTATATGGTGCTGAAACTTGGACGATTCGGGAAGTAGATCAGAAACACCTGGAAAGTTTTGAAATGTGGTGCTGGAGAAGGATGCAGAAAATCAGTTGGAAAGATCATGTGAGAAATGAAGAAGTATTCCTTAAAGTCGAGGAGCGGAGGAATATCATGCATGAAATAAGTAAACGGAAGGCTAACTGGATTGGTCATGTTTTGCGTAGAAACTGCTTTCTGCAACGGGTTATTGAAGGAAAGATAAAATGAGGGATAGGAAGTGACAGAAAGATGAGGAAGAAGACGCAGGAAGCTACTGGATGACCTTACGGAAAGGAGATGATACTCTCATTTGAAGGAGGAAGCTCTAGATCGCGCTATGTGGAGAGCTCGATTTGGAAGAGGCTTTGGACCTGTCGAAAGACAGACTACTAAATGAATGAACATATAATGTTATAAGACAGCAACAGTGTAGTAGTGCACTTTGTACATTTATTTCTTTAGAGAGAAAAAGATAAGAAATAGTACTGTTTAAGCGACAATTAACCGGCAAATGAAGAAAATAATCTACCGGTCAACCTGCCAAAAATATTTTTTATAACTGTACGTTTTTTTTGTGTTGTAACATCGCGAAGGCTTTGTCGTAGATACTATGTTTGGGAGAAATATGCTGCCTCCATCATCGGGGTCAAAGTCGACACTCGTACCCATCTCCAAGACTGTCCATTGTCACAATTAGACGAAACTAGTTGTCACAAAATCCGAAAACTTACATAATTTCGATTACTTGTTCTCATTCAAAAAATACTTAAGTTTTCTACAACTAACAAGTAACGTAGTAGCCATCTCAGTCTTCACAATACTCCCCATACCTGTGCAGATTACTACTGCACGTGAATATTACTTTTCCTCTAACAGCTTAGGAAGAAATGTTTCTTATGGTGGCTTTATTTTTCTTAGTCATTTGTACGTTCATTAAAGAAGTTCCTTAAATTACATCCAAATGAATAATCAATATGTCTACGGCATATTTAGTTTATCTGGCAGCAGTGTTTCATGTCTACGACAAAACTGGCTAGGCGACGCACAGAAATCGAAGCTCCACAATGACTTATTCTGAGACGAAAAACCAACGTTCAGAGCAGCTCATAATCCTGTTGGAATTAGAATCAGTTATTATGTAACTATGCGCGTAAAACTGCAATTTATTAATGAAATGTCACAAACTGACTCTTAATTTACTCTTATTTTTTGTATATTGTTTTTTAAAATTGGAATTGACGATCGTTCAGCATCCCAGGACACACTTTGAAATTAACTCGTATTTTTAGTGCACAAGTATTACATAAATGTACATTCTACCACCACTCCATGAAACATTCTATGAATACCTTATTTTGTGACAGTCAATAACATACGTTCCAGGATTTTAGGTTTTCATGGTGGGGAAATGAGGTCGTCTGAGAATAATCGCCGTAATCTGGTAGACGAAAGACACTGCGAGAGTTTTCAGAGTAGAATTCGTTTTCCTCTAAATATGTGTTTGTATGTCCCGCCGAAGACTCGGTATCCAAGGTATCTGGTGACAAACCTACATGACGTCACAACGCATATCTCGTCTAGAGGTCTTGAGGTCGTCCCGGGGGGCAATTATGAAGTTTAGTGTAGTATCGTCTGGAATGCGACGCCGTTTAATCTGGCAAACTTTAACAACTACTGAGAAGCCTGTGCCTCACCCATCTTAAGACACCTACAAAATGTTGTCAAATTTATATCAGAATAGATGGCGCCGCAGGACATTAGAAACCATGCAGGATATACTCCGTGTGGTTCATTATACGAGTATATTCTACTTGGATATGTAATTGAGAAATGTTTGTAGGTTTCTTGAAGGAGTGATGCAAGTGAGGATACCACTTGTGAAGCCTCAGTAGAGATGGTGAAATAACATCGTCCATACCGAAATAAATTGTAAGAATGTGGATAAGCTTCAAAAAATAAAATAAAATAAAAATAATATAATATAAAATAAAATAGGCCTATCTTACTTGAATCTCGTATACATCTGTGGATGTAATTGGTAGCACCGTTTTTTGCCATAATACATCCATTGCTTATTTACTAATGGTTTAAGTTTGTCCGTATTACTTACTACGTTCTAGCAGGTCATATCATCTAAAAGTAAAACAAAATATTTTAAAATTACCGTCAAATCACAACAGCAGTGTATAAATATTAGTATATTACAATAAAATAGTAATATTTATAAACTGTCGTGTTTTGACGGTAATTTTAAAACATTTTGTTATACTTCTAGAATTAAAACACAACGGGATATCCTCGATTAACATATCATCCAAGTTTCTGATTATAATAAAGTATTTCTGATTCCTCCTGTGAACTTTGCACCCTTTTCTTACCTCGTTTTCCCAACTGTATTTTAATTCGTATAAAAATTTGCATAAATTTTTAAATTCTGTGATCCTTTTACAACTCATTTTCTTATGTGCTATTTCTTCAAGTGTAGCCATTTATAATACAAAAATTATTTATGTACATCTCTGTGTTTCTTTACATTTTAGTTAATACATGTACAACATTCTGTAATCCGTTACATACAAGGTGTCATAGGTTTTCTACATCTCTCATTATGGTTCTTAGTTTTGAATTCCCAATAGAAAAAGAAAATAAAATTAAAAAAAGAAAAAAGAAAAAAGAAAAAAAGAAAAGAAAAGAAAAAGGGGAAACAAAGAAAATTAACACAATTCTGTCACTAAAATTTCTTCGATCTATATACAGTTCTCTCACACTCGTTTCATACCGCAGTAAGAGATTAGCTATTTCTTTTTTTTAACATTTGTCTGTGCTTGATTGTCCTTGATTACCGTTACACCTAGTTTTTATTATTCTACATATATTTTTCAAATTTCTTCTCTCTGTCTAACCATATGTATCCCAAACCAGTTTTGTACAATTCATCTCTTAGGGTTTTGACCAACTTTCGCATTTCAGGTGTCTTGCTTGCCACTCGTAACAGCTTTTTAACAATTCACCTTGTTCCACTAACAAGATCCCTTACAATATTTTACAATACTACAAAGCATCTTGCACCTCTCGTTTTCTCTGCCAGGTTCCCATTCTGCTGCTCCATTTGCTGTCTTCCTTGGGCTTCTTATGGCTTTCTCACAAAATCTTCCCTTAGTTACATCAATAATTTACCATCTCCTTTTAACACACCCATAATTCAACCGCATGTAACATCCTCGAAACCCAAATTATTTCTTACATACCACGTACTTGCCAGTACTCTAACATTCATACTGGGTATTCAGACCAAACAATTGTCAGTTCTTCTTAATGTATCTTTGCCTTTCACTTTTGTACTTTCTTTTTTTTTATACTCAAATCTCCTGAACATTTTAGCTTTAACCCTAAATAAATAAATTCCTTTCCTACCTCAAATGCGTACACCAATACTCTCTGTTTTTCACTTTTCCTTTTTCTTTGAATATCATTAGCTGAGTTTTATTAAGGTTGCATTTAAAATTTGATTTTAAAAAATATTACGCCTTCTGATATATCCGCTTTAGTAAATCGTTTCGACCGGTATTGCATCACATCACGGACAATAAATTTTCTTTGTCAATAGGTTCTCCCTGCTATCTTCAAGTGGCTCACGATACGATGAATCCAGCAACGATGCGTCCAATTCAATGATTTTCAAAATACAAACTTCCTCAAAGATAAGAAACTTCAAGAATTTTCTGAAGAAAATACGCCTGCATGGTTTTCATTTAGAATAACTACACAAATATTGTTGAACTCCGTTATAACGCCCTCGGTTTGTGCAACAGCTCGTCTGTTACGACACACATTCTGTGGTACCAACTAATTCCCCATAACGCACGTGTTTTTCTGCCTTTCTTAATACGACATATACGAGGTGTATATAAGAGCATCTCCCTTGGAAGTAAAGATTTTGCCAGTCATCAGTTCCAATATAATATTAAAAAATTTTGCCATTTTAATAATTCAGCACTCTCCTTGTCCTTGAGAAATCAAGCCCTCTGCCCTTTCAGGTAGCTACATAAATTCCAGGCCTGGAAAATGAAAACAGTAACGGTTATTCACTTGTGCTTAATGTTTCCCTCCACGTTTCTATTCCTGCAGTTAACAGGAGACTGATAGAGTGATAACGTGGCTACAGTGACGAAGAAGAAAAGGTCTTGAGGGTCGAAGGAAAATTTAAAGTGATGCGACAAATATAAAATGGAAGAGAAAACTTGTGTCGGGAATTTGGTCTCGTAAACTCTACGACCCAAAAGATATAGGAAAACAACCAAAACTATTAGTGCATTTGTTCAGAACTGATAGAGTATGAAGCGTTTTCGAAAGCCTGAATGAAGTGATGTCAATAAGGCGCTGATTAAGCGGTTTAAGAAAGAGGGAAATGGCAATGTTCCAAGAAGAAGTCTTTCGCATGATAACTTTTATTCTTACTGATTTATATTTTCCAATTAATATATTTTTTGCCTACATTTAGAAATTTAGAATTATAGAAGAGTAATTTTCGTGATTTATTAATTTTAATTTACTTTAAATTTGAAATATAGTGTTAACATTAAGTAATATTCCTACAGATCTGTATTTTGTCCTCAAATGTTTTCCTTCGATTTTACCACACACCTCTTTTAGAGCGACACTCGGTTATAACGACACAGTTTATTCGGTATCTTCAATGACGTCATAACCGAGTTTGACTGCACATGGATTATCGAATTCACACATTTGCTGTTGGACAACAGATGCATACGTGCATATAATTCAATTCAAAGCGCAAAGTAGAGATGTTCATAGAGTCCTGAAATTTACAGTGCATTTCACGTAGTAGTAGGGGTACAGCCCATTTTGAGGAAGCAGCGCATGAGCAGTAATTCAGCGCTGCATTACCGAGCATGTACGGTTTATGAAGGAAAGGCTGTGAAGATCGACAAATCCCGTACAACTGTACAATTGTGAATATTCGGTATCTTCAGGCTAGAAGCTCTTTGCTAAGGTTACTCACTGGACTAGACGATGGGACTGAATGGCCTGAATGTGGCGTCAAATAAACAAAGCGCTTTCAACTGCGCAGAGCCGAGCTCTGATCTTTCAGTTAACAGCAAGTAAAAATACAGACTTTTTTTTTTCTGTGGCACCACGGCCCAACGCGAGCCAGGGTTTTTTCATTGAGGTTTCTGGATCACACACAACGATGCACCACAGCCGGCACGACTCCTCTGGACGAGTGATCAGCTCGTCACAGAGACCTCTGACAACAGACAAACATGCATGCCCCCAGCGGGAATCTAACCCACAATATCAGCAGGCGGGCGGTCGTAGACTTACGCCTTGGACCGCGCGGCCACCGGAATTGGTTAATTGTAATAAGTTACTGAAATTCACTATGATTAACCTACAAGATTGGTGGTTTTATGTTTATTAAATCAAGAAATAAACTTCATAAAGCCGCATATTTCTTGTAACTGCAATTATATTAACAATATTTACACCCCCGCTAATGGTCAGAATTTTGTTTCATTGAATTCCATCACAAATCGAAAACAGATATCGAGGTTTTCGTGTTGTGTCGATACGATATATTGGTAAGCCATATTCATAGGGGTTAGGTTACATTTCCACTCGATGCTGAACCGTACGAACGACTATGTAACAGCATAGAACATATCCGCTAACATGAAACGTGAATTTCCTATAGAAATCCAAGTACCTTTAATGTATTTGTATAACAATATTTTGGTTCTATACGTTTTGTTTGTGGTTCAACTGTTCCCGTGTTTGCTTCAGTGCCAGGCAGAGAGCAGCAGTGATTTATCGAACCTGACACTTCCAGATTGATGTCTGCATATATCAGTAATTACACTACTGGAAGGGTGGCAGGGAGTTACGATGTTGACCCCCTTCTGCTTCCGCTCGGCCAAGCAATTGTCCGGTAAATTTACCGCCAGTTTACGTTTCAGACACATACTTTTAGGCGCGTTCATAGAGCAAACGGCGAAATACGACTATTAGACAACTCAGCTCCAAGTGGAAAAAAATTACTAGGAAATTATACTAGATTTTGACCATATATTGGGCTTATTATAATGATCGAATAAAAACAAAGATATACTTTACTTGAAGACTGCGTGTACTGATGATATCTTGCCACTTACGAGATATTTACAAGAAACAGAATATCTCGCGGTGTACTATAGAAGCACAAGAAATACGGCAGGGTCAGATAAGCCAGAGAATCATATGACCATATTATTTTGTACCTTGTAACTTTACATCCTAGGCGTAAATCAAATGAAAGCAATGAGTGGGCTCATATCAACTGTAAATATGTTGCTAATGTAGGAGGAGTGTTTATTGTGTGTGTGTGTGTGTGCGGGGGGGGGGTGTAAGAAACGAGACGGCACAATATTGGTGTTTATCTGTACATTAGCCACGAATTTAGTTCAGCAGCTGTAACAGAGCGACGGTGTCAAAATTGTTACACTCTACGGTCAGTTACCACTTCGTGACGTGAATGTTATAATGAGCACTGTACCATGAATTGCTAGGAGGCCTCTTCAACTCCTGGCAACAGAAACCGCGACATTAATATCGCTAATAATAAGCTAAGATTGAACAGGACACAAAACATTTTCATGCATTTCATACATATTATGTACTACTTGCTATTGTCTTTTTATGCAAATGCACCTTCACATTACTAATATACGATTATAATTATAACTTAGATTTTGTATAAAAGTTAATCAATATAACATTCAACGTACCACAGCTTTTACGAGATCTTTCTATTTTTATTGAAATAAATATTAAATTTTAAATATATGTCAGATTCGTTTTACAAATCAGTACACAATATTAAATACATGCTAGGTTTATTTATTTATTTATTTATGTAAATATATCTTCTGTTTTCAATCCTCTCTATATCTGTTAACTAAGGTAACTCCTATCCTCACGGCAACCTATAATTTACAATGCTAAAATGTCACAAACTTTAGTCTTTGACTGAAACATAGAGGAAAACTAAACCGCAGAAGGCAAAAGATGTCTTTTTTATTGCCGTGTGCAGAATGAAACCTGTTATGTCATTCCCATAATTGCAGTGTTCTTTATTGTGACTTCGTGGGATTTGGCAGATAGCGTCTGATATTTCGCACGGAACTGATGTCCCATTCTTCATGGCATAAAGGGAATATTTCATCTAAAAGAAGAAGCAATAGGTATCTCCGAGTCCTACATATCCACAACTCTGAAGACGTACTTCAATCGCTGTGAAAATCCCCAATTATAACCCCAGGTTTACGTCTTTGTGTGCCACAGCATCATGTTATGAAGACATTTAGAGCCCATGGAAATAAATGTACTTGCATTCGTGACCCAGCTATAGGTTAAGATGGGTTTAATTTCAAGTTCGGACTGCTTTATCTACTGAAAAAGATTTTGCTGGGCCTGTTGAATAGGAGATCCCGCGGTCTTAAGACCCAGTGTGGTGACTAAAATAAAAACATTCCCTCTGCTGGAAATCAAATTTATCCATCTCGTAGCCAGTCACTTTAACCAGATGCGCCAGGCGTAACTTCACAACAGCAACATGATATTATACCCAGCCATGACATCCGCCTGCGGGAGAGTCAATCTAAAGGTTTGTCTAACAACGCACGGTCTTCCTTCCGCCATCTTACCTCCTTTACTATTGCCAACTGAACAAAACAAGATACAAGCACAGGATTGAAATACAAGCAAAGATTATCACTTATAACCCCTCTAGCCCGCCAACTATAATTGACGCAATAAACACTCTTTAGATTACGGTATTCAATTTGGGGCCCTCCGACCCCTGGAGGCACATAATTCTTCGAATACGAGAAGGGCGTGAGGAATGTTTTTCAGTACTATGTATACGATATCACCCAAGCTGCCCAATAAACACATCTGTAATAAGTGTAATAATTTTGAAAATATAAATACAGTTGGACCGCCGTATCCGCGGATTCATTATGCACGGTTGGCCGCTGCCCGAAAAAAAAATTGGAAAATTAAAGAAATAAATGGTTCATAAGTTTAAAAACGCGCGCCAAGCGAGAACGGGCCGTAACATGGTGAACTCCAGCAACCCCAACGCGTCCGGTACTTGACTCATCTTCCTTTGTCCCCGTACCCACGCTTCCCCGCAAACTTGCCACCATTCTGCTTCTAGTGTTCTCGCTGTTCGAATTAGTTGCCGCGTTACCGCAATGTTTATGTACATAAAGCAAAAAGACGAATGGAGAAGTCGATGAATACCTACAACAGGCTAAAATACTTTTTAACAAATAACATTTTCTTATTGCAGGTTACGTACATATGATTTTCGTTGTAAAATGTGTAACAGTAACACGTTTTTTATTGCTTGTGCAGCGCTTTGATGGAAAAGCATGATTTTTATTGTTCTGCCATCCCTTGAAACTGTACATGATACTGTACAGTACGGGTACTGTATTTTTTCATTGCTCAATCTTCTCTTAAGGATTAGGCTAAAACGTCAGAATCCCTTACTTCCATACGTACGAGAGAGAGAGAAAGTACACTGCAAATGTACAATGTAGTGTACAGTACACTTTATTATTTCTTTATTTAATGTTGATAATGTCTTACTGTGCGTAATTTATCAATTAAACTTTACTTTATTTATGCATGTTACACGAATATCACGTTAAATGACATTATATATATATATATAAAGTGTTGGGTATTATCCGCGGTTTTGCTGACCGCGGTAGATCTTGGAACGTATTACCCGCGAATATGGCGGTCCACCTGTACTTATATTATGATTTCAAAGTCTTCGTGTTTTTCCACGGCAACAATGGTTATGCGAACGCGCCTCACTATTAATATTTTCGACACCGAGTTTCATGTGGTTACCAGCCGAACAACCACGAGCAGAAATTACATCAAACTGAAGTATGAAGACATCATAAGGGCAGATTATTTCTTGAAAGTGTTTATGTCATCAGCAAGACACTACGGAGTCATTAACTAAAACGGTGGAACTGACTTGTCCCAAAGTAGGCTGCTAGGTGGCACAACATGTGGCGATAAAAAAAAAAACAGAATAACGGACATGCAAAATTTTGTTGGACAAATAAATACGAAACCAATTTACATAGCCCGCAGATGGTCTATAATCATTTGGTTTTCGAGATGGTATTGCGTGTGGCACAAGGTCACAAGTTTTATTTTTTATTACTAATAACGTTCATATTCTTACAATAAACGCACAACCAACCAATTTACTTTAAAAAATACAATTTCTAAAGTAAATTAAACACCTACATCTTTCGGCATTGGGGTGGCATCATCCGGTACTTTTAGAACATAGGAATATAAACCCAACACGTTAACCTAGATATTATATTGTCCGTATTTGAAAGTTTAGAATGTTAACAATTCTACAACCTTTAGAATTTGATAAGCATAAATTTACAATATTGTGATATTAAAATTATATGACAGTAGTTCCAAATATAAGTCCGTATTTGCGATTTCAGGCCTCCGCCGTGAAGTAGATGAGATATGCGCTCTTCTGGGATATTACGCAGCGTATAGTGATAATTCCTTGCCGACGTTTCGGGACAAACTATCGGTCCCATCTTCTAGGGTCAAGAAATCTAAGAAGAAAACCGGCTTTCTTTTTGGATTTCTTGACCCTTGAAGTTTGGACCGATAGGTTGTCCCGAAACGTCGGCGAGGGATTACCGCTATATGCTGCGTGATAGCCCAGAAGAGCGCAAATATGAAGCCCTTATTTCTTTACGTTCTGTGCGGCTACGTATACAAATATCTGACTTGTTCTTATGTGATCCGAAAGGAACTCGCCCTGTCAATATGTTACATATACATTAATTTTCGATAAAGGAGTGTGTATTAATATTATTTACGTCTCGCTCGGGCGGTGCAGGATACTAAATGAGTGCCCAGAAGCGCTGTTTAATAAAGAAGGTGTAGAATCTATGCGACTGCGTATTAAAAGTCACTGATGGCGAGACAGTGACGTCGCTTTCTGCTAGTCTCTTACAGAAGATAAGTGCGGCCACGGATCGTCTATATGTCAAAAAAATTATTGCGGAAATTAAAAAAGTAGCGCAAATTTTTAATTCCTATTAAAGCGAAATCACTCAAAATGCAATCGCGTACAACGAGACCTACCTCTACTTCCTGGAACTAACATACCTCCAGTAATGCTTCAGCTGTGCATAGAGGTTGCTGTTCATTGTTTTAAGCCAAGGAAGTTTATCAAATCCTCTTGCTCTCTTTTACAATATAAGGGATACTTGTCATAAACGTAATTAGACCTACTCATACCTTACAAGTATTTTTATT